>MDSZ01186619.1_pt1 | contig 10426 bp, 4 predicted proteins | sample 811201 | NCBI WGS metagenome assembly MDSZ01 (sample SAMN05326647, study PRJNA326480) | marine metagenome | isolation source: seawater | place: Indian Ocean: North | collected 2010
CTAGTGTAATCGGCTTTTTTCCAATTTTTTCTGCAATTTCATCGACCCTCTCATCATCAAGAAAACCAAATTCACCGGGATTGATTACAATCTCTCCAACCTCTCTTTCGACTTTGTGTGGGACAGGATTTAGTTTCCACTTGAGTTTGATAGACTTGGGCGGCGGATCAATTTGCACATCCAATCCCATTGGTGTTGGTTTGAGCTTAAATCGTGACAGTGCTCGCTGTATAGCCTCGTTATTCTGCGAATCATGATTGGATTTACCACTCCCTCTTTGACGCGAACCCGAACGATTGCGCCTTCGACCTTTCTTTGAATTTGATGCACCTTTCTTTGGTGCCTTTGAATCAGAGGGAGTAGAACCCGATTTCGGCTTCTTCTCTGAACTCACTGGAGATTGCGAGAAATAGAAGGTTCATGAATCCGCTGTAGGCAAACGATGCCTCCTTGCAGCGTAGAGGTCGTAAACTAAATTTCGAAATGGTCTTGGAATCATCCACAACATGCTACCTATGATTTTCCAAAACAAAGACAATCTCCACAAGATTTGGCAAACCGCCGTTGAGCGTGAATACCAGCGATTCTCTGTGGCCAACAGTACAGAATCATGCTTTCGAAGATTTTCTGGACATTCTGCCATAGCCAAATCACCCTCTTCAGAATCTTGAGCAATCAATTTGAATTTGGACTTATAATCACGATTCTCAATCCATCGAGCCCATCGGTTGCATGAAGAGCAAAAACCGTCAAAAATAACGACAGGCATCTCAAACACCTATCGCCAAGCAATACCTGGCTCTAATGGCATACTCGATTTTGCCTTTCCAGCAACATCTTCGCCTTCACCAGCAACATGGATAATGACCTCTGGAATCTCAAGGGCATGTGAGATGAATCCTGCGTTCTCGAGTAAGAATTCAGTTTCATCGAAACATCTTGCAATCAGCATCCTTTGACCGTCAGAATATGTATGAATTCGCCCGCGCCTTTTCTTATGCCCAACGACTAGATTTCGCCACAATTGCATAACGTCAGCTCGCATGTTTTCATCCTGGAAAATTGGTTGTGTTTGAAGGAATTTGTTGCCACCTTCTTTGAAATCAAAATTTTCAGAATGCATACGAATTGCACTTTTAGCCAAATCTTTCTTCCAAGTTGCTGAAGTTTGAATGACGACAGCCTGTAGTGGGCTATCCGAATGCCTCTCTGCAAGTTGTCTAACGTTTCTTGCCCCATTAATGACATCACGCAGATACTCTTCTTTCGAAATCACCACAAGATCTTCGTCTGTAGGATTAGTGAAATTGATTGTGCTTTGGGCCAACATTTTTTCAGATCCAAGAGAATTCCACCATTCTTCAGCTAGGTGTGGTGTTGCAGGATATAGCATCGCGGCCCAAGATGTTAAGACTTGATTTGCAATTGACAGATTATTTCCTCCCCTACGAATATACCATTGCCAATCAGATAGCATGTCAAAGTGACTAATCATTACTCCATCCCTCAAACTAACATCCATCATCGCAGCAGTCCATTTAGACGCGTTCGCGCGCGTACGAGCTAGAATCCAATCATCAATTGGATGTGAATTATCGGAAAGATTGGCGGCTTGTGCAGGGATTGAATTAATGACATTCATTTGTTTGAAGTTTGCTTCAATTGCGGAATCAGACCAATCCATACCTGCTTCTGGATTCGCACCGAATAGAATGAACAATCTGACAGTGTCAGCACCGTATTTTTCAATCATCACTTCTGGACTGACAGTGTTACCTAGGCTTTTGCTCATTTTAGCAGAACGGCTAGTCAGCAATTCATTACAGGTGCTACATTTTGTTCCATCCATATCAACATGATATTCTACATTACATTTAGAACAAAAAGGAGTAGGTGCATTTACCATTCCTTGACAGACAAGACGTGAAAATGGTTCTGAAATTGAAACCAATCCAGCATCTCGTAATGCCTTTGTAAAGAATCGCGCATACAGTAGATGCATGACTGCATGTTCAATTCCGCCGATATAGAGATCAACACCGCCCTCCATCCAATAATCTGCAACCTCTTTATTGAAAGCAGCATTTTCATTCATTGCGTCACAAAATCGTATGAAATACCAACTTGAATCATAGAAGGTATCCATCGTATCTGTTTCTCTTTTTGCCATCTCTCCACATGAGGGACATGTGGTATCTACAAACGAGGAGTTACTTGCCAAAGGATTGCCAGATAACCCTTCAGTGAATTTGACATCAAGCGGTAATTCAACTGGTAAGTCAGATTCAGGAACAGGAATAACTCCACACGCTTTACAGTGGATGAAAGGAATAGGAGTGCCCCAGAATCGCTGGCGACTGAGCAACCAATCTTTCAATCGATATTGGATTGTTCCGGAACCCAGATTTCTTTCCTCAAGTGATTTGATTACCGCTGCTTTTGCATCTAAGCCATAGAGGCCATCAAATCCTTCTAAACCCGAATTAGTCATCCAGCCTAGCCCTTCAAACGCTCTACCCGTTTGCTTGGGTTCTTTTCCTTGTTCTTCGGACAATACTTGCTTGATTGGAATACCGTATTTCTTTGCAAAATCATAGTCTCGTTGGTCATGACCTGGTACAGCCATTACTGCACCAGTACCATATGATGCCACAACAAAATTTCCTGCATAAATGGGAACAGAATCTCCAGTAAGAGGATTCGTTGCATATTTCCCTAGGAATACCCCTTTCTTTTCTCGAATCATATTGATTCGATCAAATTCAGACATCCGCGCACACTCATCTGCAAGTTCTCTGTAATCTGATTCGTATTCAGTACCTGAAACGAGTTTCTCACATAATTGATGTTCAGGTGCAAGAGTAACAAAGGTGACACCAAAAATTGTATCTGGTCGGGTTGTGAAAGTCTCGATTACATCTGTACTTTCATTTATTTTAAATTGGATCTGGGCACCATGTGAACGTCCAATCCAATTCCGTTGCATTGCCTTTACGTTCTCAGGAAACCCAATATCCTCAAGGTCATCAAGTAGTTCATCAGCATAATGAGTCATTTTGAGGAACCACTGTGCCATATCCTTCTGTCTGACTTCAGCAGCACAACGCCAACATCGATTGTTCTTCACCTGTTCATTCGCTAGTACAGTATCACATTCATCACACCAGTTAACTGGAGCAGTACGTCTCTCAACGAGACCCATTTCATGGAACTTAAGGAAAATCCATTGATTCCATTTGTAATATTCTTTGTTCGATGTTGCTAATTCACGCCGCCAATCGTAAGAGAATCCCATTGACTGCAAATCAGCTCTAATTGATTCGATATTTGACCAAGTTACATTGTGAGGGTGACCACCAATTTTCTTGGCTGCATTTTCAGCAGGCATCCCAAATGAGTCATAACCCATTGGGTAGAGAACATTGTAGCCACTTAATCTTCTAAATCTCGCCATACTATCTCCGATGCTATAGTTGCGAACATGGCCCATATGCATGTGCCCACTTGGATAAGGAAACATCTCTAGACAGTAGAATTTAGGCAAATCAGGATTGGCCTCAGAATCAAAGGCCCTTGCCTCATTCCATGCCTTTTGCCATTTCTTCTCAATTGCACTGGGTTGATAGCCAGACATACCCCTTCCTCACGTGTGCGTGCACCTTCGGTGCACGTTGGCCACTTTGGGAGCCTTCTTCAAGGGTCCGCTGAATGAACCCTCATTCAAGGTCAACTGAGTATTCAGAACTATTCACCAGGAAAATTGCCTCACGAGTCAGTTGATATCGATACCGCATCCCAACTTTTTCTCTTTCAATAAGTCCAAACTTTTGCAATGTGCGCAGATGATGGCTCACAAGTTGTTGACTGGCCTTCAATCGTTGTGCAAGCTCTTTTTGTGAGAGGTTCACAATATCATTTTCAGTCGCATCGAGTAATCGTAGAATTTTCCCTTGCAGGCTATTTGGATCAGGAGTCAATAATGGAACAGGTAAGTCATCTTCGTTGGTGCTCTGTTGGATACTTGCAGGATAGAAGCGGACCAATCGTCCATCCTTCCTTCGCCAAATTCTATCTTCACCTTGCAAATTTTTCAAATGATGAGTTAATTGGCCATTACTCATATCCAGAGCGCCCAGTAATGCACGGAAATGAACTCCTGGATTTGCAGTAAGATATCCCATTATACGTCCACGTTGATATTCTCCATCATGTTCTCGAGTTTTGCGAACCATCCCAATTAATCCGATTCCAACTTGGAGTGCTGAAATTCGAATCCATTCAGTATTTCCAACATAGAGAAGAATCATGATTGACAAAGATGTTGTTGCAACAACTGCAGCAGCAGCAGGTGCATTTTCGATGACAATTTCTGCTGGAGATTCTGTTGAATCAGTAACCACCGTTTCGGAAGGCTTTGCAATAATGGTTGGGACATCTTCACTAATTGTAGAGAGGATAACAATACTTGGCCATGTTGCACAATCTCCAGTTCCAACAACTTGTTCGACTGCATAATTTCCAGACATTCCTGGCTGAGGCATCCATCTGGCATCTTCCATATTGGAGACAAATGACCATTCGTTGCCACTAGATTCTGTGAGTAACCAACACCCTTGCTTTGGTTGTGTGACATAGTACCAGTTTCCAGATATGTCGAAGAATGAAGAATTGTTTTCCTCAACAATCTGATTTTCTTCCACAACGATGGCTGGCATTGGTACTGGAGTTGGTGAATCAACGATATTCAAACCAGTGTAAGTATGCGCTGCTTGAGTGATGAAAGATGGGATTGAAGTAGTTTGAGCTGTAATTAGCCATGTACCATTTTCAAGAGGTACTCCATCTATTACGAACGGAATAATAAGGCCACTCCATTCATACACTTCTCCAGCTTGAAGTGCGATTGACTGACCAGCAATCGATGAACAATCAGTTCTCCATGTCTGGTATACGTTTTGCATCTCATCGGTGTTTTGACTGAAGGTGAGATCTAGCGTAAAATCGGTAGGCCAGTATAGGTTGAATTCCTCCTGACCATGGTTTGCTAGATTTAGATTGAAAGACATATGTTCTGTAAGACTTCCAGCATCTAAGATCTGCAAATTATCTACTGTAAATTGGATATCTGAACGATCTTGACTTTCTGCCCTACAAGCTGGACCTGTGTCTTCTCCAGTATAGGTAAACGCATGAGTAGCAACGAGAGCAGAATCTGATTGTGTGACTACAAGTAGGTGCAATCCATCATCTAATTCACATCCAGCGGAATCTCGAAGATTCCAAGTGCCGGTTGATATGATGTAAGTATCTAGTCCAGGAATGGTGAATTCCATGCCACCCGTTGGTGCACAATTGATTTCCTTTCTTGTATCATACACAATTTCACCTGTTGGAGATAAGACATGCATTTGAGTTACGCATGAGTTAGAGAATTGCATTTTTACCGGATTATCATCTTGATTTTCCAATGCGTAACGCCATTCAAGGAAATCCCCAACTTCGGTGCTTAGTGATGGAACCAAGGCCTCCTGATTGAGAATACCAGGAGTATGTGTAAACATCACTTCAACGGCACTAGATGCACCTTGTACAGCAGTCATTGCGAATTCTATTGTATACTCTCCTTCTATGGCATTGTCAAAATCCCATTCGACCCATCCCAGTGCAATTTCTTCTCCAGGCATAATGATGCCATGACCACAGCCTAATTTTGTCAAGGTATCTACTACATTTTCAACAGTCATTTGAACTCTACAGTGGGAGTCAAATGGTATTTCAATTTCCAAGAGTCCAACATTTACTAGGCTGATTTTTGTCATTGCTGGCATGTCATCAGTATGTCCAAAATCAGTATCAATCGTTTGTGCAAGAAGGGCCTTCATCTCCAGATTTTCAGGCATTTCGATTGAAGGGTAATAGTCGATATTTTTCTCAGCAGAAAGGCCAGTGTCAGCCTGTCTGAAATTAAATGTTAGTGTACCACCAGGTGCATCAATCCAATCCCACTCCCATGTATCAAGTACACGAGTTTGACCTGGCTGAATTGCAAAGGCACGAGTGATAGAAGGACAAATCCTCTCATCGTCAATATCAAACGACCAATCACCATTTGTAATAATCAAATCAAATGCACAAGCAGGGTTGTATTGTAATTCTCTAGTCACCTCAGCATGGTTTTGAATCTTAATTGTAACATCAAGAGGAACATCGTTTGTGTGGTAAAGATCGTTCTGAGGTTCATTAATTTCTACAATTAACTCCAAGCCATTTGGTGCAACTTCACCACTTGAGGTGCTTGTTAATGGTGCTAGTATTAGCACGAAAATGAGGAGAAGAGCCACTGTTGCTGGCCGGCTGGTTCTATCCATCTCAATCTCCCCCTTCGCATTCCCATAATACTACTCCTGTTTGAACCCATTGGCACCCCCTAAGGGGGGCCAATGCTCCACAAAATCACTATTCAATACCGATATACTGCTTTCAGCATGGTACTTGCAAGGGGCGATTTTGATATTGCACATTCAGATGATGGAGTTGAAATTTGGGTGACTCAAATGGGCCCATACATGAATATGAATGTCGCATTTATCGATCGAGAAAATGGATATGTCATACTGGTTGACCCGTTTGATGCGAGACGCTGGATTCAATCATTAAGTGAAGAGTCACTAGTGCCCACACACATCATTCTCACACACACCCACCGAGATCATACGTATGGCGTGAAGAAGATTAGAGAGAAGGTGCCTGATGTGGAGGTGTGGGGCCATGAAGAATCAGTATCACCAAGTTTACTTGGAAGGATTATTTTCAGACGGATGGATTTCACTGATGTTTGGACACATGGACCCGACGAAGTAGAGGGTTGGGAAGTTGGAAACATCAAATTGCAAGTAACTCATTCTCCAGGCCATGCTCCAGGTCATGTTACTTTCCACGGCCATGGAGTTTACGTCGCTGGAGATTTATTGTTCACAATGCGCTCTGGGCGTGTAGATTTACCTGGTAGTGACCCTCAGGCTCAATGGCGTAGTCTTCGCTTCGCTCGAGATTTGCTGAAGACTCTGCCAGGGGACTGGCGCTTGATTCCAGGACATCGTTATGATTGGATTGATGGGACCACACCAGATTGGGTCTCAATTTCTCAAGCACTGGAGCACAATTTATCCCTCAATGCTCCAGACATTGATGCCTTCGATGCTTTACCATACAATCGTTTTGACGATGAACTTGCAGGTTAGAGTAGGTCATCAATACTAGGCAGTGCAGCAGCTTCAGCCTGCGCTTCCTCTTGATGAATTTGCCACTGCGCCTTTTCGACATAACCCAATTCCTTGGCTTTGTCAATTTGACCTTGTGCGAGATAATAATCAATCCATTGCTGACGTCGTTGTGCTTCTTCCTCAGCAAAGGCAGCATCTTGCAATTGAAGATCACGAATTTCACTCAAACGCTTTCTTGCTCCCGATTGTTTGGCGACCAATGCGACAAAAATCAGTAATAGCAAGAAAATAATGACCCCGCCACCAATGTATAACATCACATCTGAACTTCCACTTTCTCCACTTTGATCTTCGGTGTTCGCATTTGGATCTTCAGTGATTTCACATTCCTGTCCTGGATTTAATGTTTGAATATCTGGGTCAAAATCACAATCATCGGCATCATCGGAGACTCCATCTGAATCTGCATCGGGACAGCCATAAACATCGATATAGGAATATCCTTTAGTCGTAGGACAAAAGTCAGGTTGGAATGAACCTAGAGTTGTTTCATCACCATACCCATCTAAATCCTTGTCATTGTACTGTGATGGTCGAAGAGGGAAATCATCAATGTTTTTGGCATTTGGATAATATTCTCCAGGCCAACATTCAAGACGATTTCCATCATAATCGTAATTGTCACCCTTATCATCACCATCTGTATCATTCCATTGCGTTTCATCGTAAGGGAATGCATCCCCATTCTCAATGCGCGTAGTTATGTTTACAGGATCAACGTCACAACCCCATAGGAATCCTAATTCAGGGTCAGAGTAACCAGTAACATTCACCCAAGTGTAATTATCACCATAACCATCACCATCGCTATCAAGCCATTGGCTACTATCATTTTCAAAAGCGTCTTCGATATTTGCCCATCCATCGCCGTCGTTGTCAAGACATCCTCTATTTAGTCCCAAATAGGATCCATAAGTGCCATCAGCATTCTCAGTATTTCCTTTCTCTCCTAGACAAGAGTCATTGTATCCATCTCCAAATCCGTCATTATCTGCATCAGTAGATTCTAGAATATCATTTGGGAATGCATCTAATGAGTCAGGAATACCGTCTCCATCAGAGTCTGGACAACCCCTCGCATCTGGACTGGTGAATGTACCATATTTGAATGGACACATATCTGCATTTGTGCCACTTGCATTGTCACCATATCCATCTCCATCGGAATCCCACCATTGAGTAGGGTCGTCCGGAAACCAATCACCATTTTCACCGCTTGGTGTGTCACCATATCCATCCCCATCTCTGTCAGTACATTGTACTCCATCTAGAGGGAATAAATCTGGATTATTTCCAGTTTCATTGTCGCCACAGTAAGATATTACACTATTTTTGTTGTATCCATCTCCATCAGCGTCCGAATGTTGGGTGGGGTCATTCGGGAAGACTTCACCACTGTTGGCGTATCCATCGCCATCATAATCTTCACATCCATACCAGTCCTTGTAGACGTATTGCTCATTTTCAGTATCCCAATAATCGATTGCTAAGCGACTTGTTCCCGCCTGACCAGGGCAATGATCTCCTTCTACTCCAGAGCTGTTGTCTCCAAACCCATCTCCATCGGAATCCCACCACTGTGTTGGTTCATTGATGAATGCATCAGCATCTCCATCCGGACTGGCTAAACCTTCTCCCGGTGCAGCATTACCTGGGTCCGACCAACCATCACCATCGCTGTCAGGACAACCTAATCGATCCCAAATTGAATTACCCCAATGCAATGGGCAACCATCAGAATTACTCGTGAATGGCTCATCACCTTTCCAATCACCATCTGTATCATTCCATTGCTCAGGGTCTAGAGGGAATGTGTCAATCGCGTCGATTTGCATAGGAGTCATTGTTTCAATCAGTTGACCTGGCCAATTTGTATTCCGTATGTTTGGGTCTGTCCATGATACATTGGCAAAATTATCACCGTAGCCATCACCATCACTATCTGACCATTGTGTAGGATTGTCATCAAAATAATCAACTGCACCATATGGGTTTGGATCCCTGGGATCATTCACGTTAGATGGATATCCATCACCATCAGCATCTGCCCACTGGTATGGGTCATTATCGAAAGCATCTCCATCATCAGAATACCCATCACCATCAGCATCAGGGCATCCAAACACATCCATGTAGGACGTACCAGACTCTGTTGGACAAGCATCTGGTTCATTCGCAGGAGCGGGATTATCACCATAATTATCGGAGTCAGTATCATTCCACTGGGTTCCATCTTCAGGGAATGCATCATCTGGGTTTAGATACCCATCTCCATCGATGTCGGGATTGACAATCCAGTGGTAAAGCCCCTCGTCGTTCCTTGTGTGTGCAGTGATGATATGATTTCCATCAGGGTGCCAATCAACACCGTTGATTGTACCACAGTTGTTCCCACCTCCGCTTGATGTACAACCGCCTGGCCGTGGAGCCGTTAGTGTGTCTATGCTGTTACCATTATCAGAATTGAGGATGCGTATGCTTGCCCCATCTGAGCGATAATAGGAGTGTGTGAATGCAACTTGTGAAGAGTCGGGAGACCAAGCGGTATCCATACAGGATGTTGATGTGGTGTAAGACCACATTTGTGATCCAGTGTGTGCATTGTAGACTCTCTCCCGAGCATCACTACCTCCCCAGCCTGAACACGCTGCAATCATATTTCCATCGGGAGACCAAGCAACAGCATTCAGATAGCTGAATGTGTTGATTGTTCGGTTGGTCGTCCAAGTATTTGTTTCCACGATGTATAATTTCTCATAACCACCAACAGCAAGGCGGTTTCCATCTGGACTCCAATCCACAGAGTAGTAGTATACAGTACCCCCTGGATTAATTGTCGTAATTTCAGCACCGGTCATGGAATTGAAAATCTCGACTTGACCATCGCCACTGTTTCCATCTCTTTTTCCAGTGACAGCAATCATTGTACCATCTGGACTGTATTGTAATTCGTCCGCCTCTTCACCATTCGCATCAATGGTGTCAAACAATGCTCCAGTAGTAGAGTTGTATATCCTGACTTCGTTATCCGTAGTCAATACTGCAACGTGTTCACCGTCTGGAGACCATGCTATGTCGGCAGCACCATCACTCACACTAATTGTTCGAGTTGCTACTCTTGTTGAAGTATTGTGAATTCTGAG
>MDSZ01196188.1_pt1 | contig 10426 bp, 12 predicted proteins | sample 811201 | NCBI WGS metagenome assembly MDSZ01 (sample SAMN05326647, study PRJNA326480) | marine metagenome | isolation source: seawater | place: Indian Ocean: North | collected 2010
TCCAATTTATTAATCCAAATCTTCTTTTTCCAATTTTGTATTTATTATTCAATTCAACCATAAATATAATTCTTAATAATTAAAAAAAACTGTGAGGAAATAAAATAATATACTTGTCAAAAAATTAAATTTATTTAAGCTATATATAGTATTTATTAAATACTAAATAACAAAATATAGTTTATGAGTTGGACTGACGAAAAAGTAGCTAAATTAAAAGAATTATGGGGCAAAGGAAATACAGCAAGTCAAATTGCAGAAATATTAGGAGGAGTAAGCAGAAATGCTGTAATTGGAAAAGCTCACAGACTTAATTTATCTGGAAAAATTATCACAAAGAAGGGGTCTTCATTACAAAAGGTTAATAAAACAAAAAACTTAAGTTATAGGAAGGTTAGAAGAGGAAAGTTTAAATCTTTGATAATTGAAAAAGATTTTGAACCAGAAAGTCCAAAACAACTTGAAGAGCTTGACGAAAATTCATGCAAGTGGCCTATAGGACACCCAAATGAGGAAGGTTTTTATTTTTGTGGTAGAACTTCACTTAAAGATTTTTCTTATTGTAAACTTCATCTTTTATACGCATTTCAACCAAAGAATAAGAAAGAAGATACTGTTGATAAAGATATTGAGATGCCAAAATTTATTCAAAAAAAAATTAAGTCAGCTTAATAATTTTTTTTTTGCTGAATCGAATTCTTTTTTGTTTATTGTCTTATTTTTATAAAGTTTTTTTAACTTTCTTAATTCGTCAGATATATTTTTAGAAGCATAATTATCAGCCACCAAATTTTTTACTTTATTTTTGCTTTTTGCCTCAACGCCCCTATTAATCCCTAGTATGGCTAGATATAAAACAAATAATAATATTAAACTAACAATTATGTAAACAGTCCATGTAATCATAATTTGAATTAAATTTTTTTTTTTGCGTATTCTCCAGTCTCCTTCCACATGTGACAATACTTTTCAACCTCATTTTCAAATTTTAGTTCAAATTTTTTGTTTATTTCGAAATTTGTTTTATATTTGCCTGATGGAACGTTGTCATAAAAAAGTAATTTAATTTGGTCTCTTGTGATCAGTGGTTTAGGTAAAATCTGTAAAATTAAAGCAATAAAATTTGCTAAAAATAGTGGTATTGGTATAAAAAATCTTTTTTTTTCGATTAATTTTAGTAATTTTTCAATGATTTGTTTAAATGTTAATTCATCAGGTCCAATACACTCTAATGTTTTGTCCTCAATGTCATTTTCAATTAAATCTAATATCAAGTTACAAATATCAATACAATGTAAAGGCATAAATTTAGTTCTTCCTCCGTAATATAAAGGAAATATTGGTGATAAATTAAGTAATCCCATCAACATAGTTGTAAAATTGTCATCCACAGAATAAATAATAGATGGTTTTAAAATAATTGTGTCTTTAAAATTTTTTCGAACCGCGATTTCACCTTTTAATTTACTCATTGCATACTTTGAATCTTTCGCGTTTTCTATTCCTAATGCAGAAAGATGAATGAATTTACTTACTTTGTGTTTTTTACAAAGACCAGAGACTATATCTGGAAATTTTTCATGTATATTTGCAAAATTATTTGCTCCCTTTTCAAATAAAATTCCAACTAAATTTATACATACATCTGATTTTTTTATTAATTCACTGATTTTATTGAGGTCAAAAATGTTTGTTTCAACAATATCTAAATATCCAGGATTTGCCTGGGTTTTTAATATATAGCCTTTTTGGTGCAAGTTTCTTGTAACCGCTGTCACTTTTAAATTTCTTTGAGTTAGTCTTCTTATAAGGTTTCGACCAATTTGACCACTGGCGCCAAAAATTAGACAATTTTTAGGTTTCATATATATATTAAAGAATTAAAAATTTATATGGATATTAAACTTCACAAAAATGATTTACCAAAAGATATAGAATTTGGCAATAAGATTGCCATTGATTGTGAGTTCATGGGGTTAAATTTTTTAAGGGATAAATTGTGTCTTGTTCAAATATCATCTGGAAAATTTGATGCTCATATTATTCAATTAAATAGAGCAAAATACGATGCTCCAAATCTTAAAAAAATTTTATCAGATAAATCAATAATCAAGATATTTCATTATGCAAGGGCAGATTTAGTATTTATAAAAAAATATTTAAAAATTGATGTAGTTAATGTTGAAGACACTAAATTACAGTCAAAATTAATAAGAAAATATACAGACAGGCATGGCTTAAAAGATTTGGTTAAAGAGTTTATTGGGGTAGATATAAGTAAACAACATCAAACATCTGATTTTGGTGGTGAATTATCATCTGCACAAATAAAATATTGTGCAAATGATGTTGTATATTTACATAAAATAAATGATGCTTTGAATAAAATGTTAATAAGAGAAAATAGGATAAATCTTTATAAAGATTGTTTAAAATATTTAAATACAAGAGTGAATTTAGATTTAGAATGTTTTCCTGATGATATTTGGTCACACTAATGAAACAAAATAAATTTAAAAAAATAGCAAAAGATGTTATTTTGTCTGAGATACAATCTTTAAAAAAATTAAGAAATTCTATAGATAAAAATTTTAATAAAGTAATTGAGACAATAACTAATTGTAAAAAAGGGAAAATAATATTATCGGGTGTTGGGAAATCTGGCATAATAGCAAAAAAAATATCCTCTACACTTTCATCAGTTGGTACTCCCTCATTTTTTGTTGATGCTAGTTCATGTTCTCATGGTGATTTAGGTCAGATAAGTTCTAACGATGTTCTTATTTTAATAAGTAATAGTGGGGAGTCTGCTGAGTTAAAGAATATTATACAACACGCTAATAGAAATAAAAATATTACTTTAATAGGTATAGTTTCAAAAAAAAATTCCTTACTGTACAGAAATTCTGATATTAAAGTTTTATTGCCAGAGGTGAAAGAGGCTGGGCCGGGTAACATAGTACCAACCTCGTCAACAATAATGCAACTTGCTATTGGAGATGCAATAGCTATATCAACGATGAAACAGAAAAATTTTGGTGAAAAGGAATTTAAAAAATTTCATCCATCTGGAAGTATTGGGGCTAAACTTAAAACAGTAGAAGATCTAATGTTAAAAGGTAAAAAAATTCCTTTAATAAACGAGAATTTAAATATGAGAGCAGCCCTAAAAATTATTACAAAGAAAAGGCTTGGGGTGTTAATAGTTCACAATAATTCAAAAAAAACTAATGGAATAATAACAGATGGCCAAATAAGAAGATTCAGTGAAAAAAAAGGTAACCTAGATAATCTAAAAGTTAAGGATGTAATGACTAAGAGTCCAATATCTATAGATAAAGATGTTTTAGCTGTAAAAGCTTTATCGCTAATGAACTCAAAGAGAATAACTTCATTGTGCGTACATAAAGATAAAGTTAAAAACAAAACAATTGGTATAATTCATATTCACAATATTTTAGAAAATAATATTCAGTAAATGGATAAAAAATTATATATTCAAATCTCTATTGTCTTTGGAATAATATTTATTATAGCGGCGGTTTACATTAGCTATTTTAAAAATTCAAATATTAAAAAAGATTATAGTGAAGTTAACAAAGAGGAGCAAGAATTTGTTAAAGGTAATGACGATTTAATTACGAAGATGTCATATTTTTCAGAAGACAATAAAGGTAATAGGTATGAAATTAATTCTGAGTCCGGTGTTATAAATCCCGACAATTCAAACTTAATATTAATGGATGAAGTAACGGCAGTAATTTATTTATTGAATGGAGAAAAAATTTTAATTAGCTCTAATAAAGCTACATACAATGACGATAATAATGATACAACTTTCAGTGGTTCCGTTGATATTGTATACAGTGACCATAAAATAAACTCTGAAAACATGGATTTATCTTTTAAAAATCAAACAGCGATTTTATATGATAAGGTAAATTATATAAGTAGTTTATCAAAGCTAAGTGCTGATAAAATATTTGTGAATTTTTTAAATAAAAATACTAAAATAGAAATGAATGATGAAAAAACTAATATTCTTGTTCAAAGTAGATTAAAAAATGTCAGTAATTAAAAAATTTCGTATAATAAAATTTAAACAAAAGAAACCGCTATTAAAATTAGAAAATATTAATATCGCATTTGCAAAAAGACCTATATTGCAAGATATAAATTTAGAGATAAATCACGGCGAAATACTAGGTATGTTAGGCCCTAACGGTGTCGGAAAATCAACAATATTTAATACAATTACTGGTCTTATAAAACCTGACAAGGGTAAAATAATTATAAAAGATGAAAAAGTAAATGAATATCCGATTTTTGTAAGAACATCTAGATTTAAACTAAATATATGTCCTCAGATCGGTGGGTATTTTTTTGACTTAACTTTGCAAGAAAACCTTAAAGCAGTGGCAGAGATACAAATTAAAGAAGTTAGACTTAGAGACGAAAAAATTAATTATCTGATTTCAAAGTTTGATTTAGAAAATATAAGAGATATAAAAGCACGTCACTTATCTGGTGGTCAAAAGAAACGGTTGATACTTGCTATGGCTCTTATAGGTGACCCTGAGTTGCTTCTATTAGATGAACCGTTTTCTGCATTAGATCTTAAATCCATAAAAACTTTGCAGGACATAATTATAAATTTGCAATCAGAAAGAAAAATAAGTATATGTATTACTGATCATCAAGCAGCCGACCTTCTTCGAGTGTGTGACACTGCAATAGTTTTGGCTGAAGGAAAAGTGATAGCAAAAGGAACTCCATCAGAGTTGGTAAAGAATGAAAGTGCTATAAACGCCTATTTTGGCGAGTCCTTCAAATTTAATTAAATTTCAATGGCAAAAATTGTTATTCAAAAAAAAATTAAAGGTTTTAACAAAGTAATTAGTGTAGATGGAGACAAAAGTTTATCTATAAGATCATTATTAATTGGTTCACAATCATATGGAATTTGTAAAATAAGAAATCTACCTAAATCTGAAGATATTTTGAGTACGATAGAAGGACTAAAAAAATTAGGTATTAAAATATATTTTAGAAATAAAATCTGTTTTCTTTATGGAAAAGGTTTAAGCGGATTTAATTACAAAAAAAATATTATCATAAATGCTGGGAATTCAGGCACATTCGCGAGACTTTTACTTGGTCTATTAGTTAAGTCACCTAATAAAATAAAAATAATTGGAGATAAAAGTTTATCAAGAAGAGATTTTAAAAGAATAACAGATCCACTAGAACAATTTGGAGCAAATTTTTTTTCTAAAAGCAAAAAGAAACTTCCACTAAAAATTTTAGGCTCACAATACTTAAAACCAATAAAGTATTCTGAAAATAGGGGGTCGGCACAATGTAAGAGTTCTGTTATTTTGGCGGCTCTAAATGTGCCAGGTAAAACAATTATTAATGCAAAAAAATCGAGAAATCATACAGAGTTGTTTTTTAAATATCTAAAATTGCCAATAAAAGTAAAAAATAAAAAAAAGTTTGATATAATTGAAGTTGTTGGTGAAAAACAATTTAATGCGTTTGATTACGTTATTCCAGGTGATATAAGTTCGAGTGCTTTTTTTATAGTGCTCACATTGCTTTCAAAAAACTCTCAACTTAAAATTAGAAACGTAAATATAAATCCATCTAGAATAGGATTCATTAAAATAATAAATAAAATGGGTGCAAAAGTTAGGTTTATAAACAAAAGAAATATTTGTGGTGAGTGGGTTGCTGACATTATTACTAAAAGTCAAAGAAATTTTAAACCTATCAATTGTCCAGTTGAACTAAATAGTAACGCTATAGACGAATTTTTGATAATTTTTTTACTAGCATCAAGAGCATCTGGTATATCCAGTTTTAAAAAACTTGAAGAACTGAATAATAAAGAAAGCCCTAGGCTGAAATTAGCCTCTGAAATACTCAAAAAAATTGGTGTAAAAGTAAAAATGAAAAAAAGCTCAATTAAAATTTTTGGAAAACCCAACTTAAAAGTAAATAAAGAAATATTAATAAATAAATATTATAAAGATCATAGAATATTTATGACCTCGGTAATTGCAGCATTATGTTTGGGAGGAAAGTGGACAATTGAAGATGTGGAGTCTCATATGAGTTCATTTCCCTCGTTCTTAAGTATTTTAAGAAAAATAGGTTACAAATTTTGAAAATTCCAAAAATAACATAAATTAACCCTTAAAATGCTGAATTTTTACAGTATTTTGTATTTTTTTTGTTTCTTGATTAATTTAATAAATTTCTCTAAAAGCTCATTTTTTAAATAATTAATGGAAATATATAAACAAACAAACACTACAGCATCAAAAGAGTTTGAGAAACTTCTTGATAACCAAATATCCAAAACAAAAAATTTAATAGAAGGTAAAATTATTGAAGGTACTGTAACTAAAGTAGGTGAAAAATACGTATTTTTATTCATTGAGGGACTAAAATCTGAACCGTTAGTGGATATAAATGAGCTTAAAACTTTAGGGCAAGAGGATAAATTGAAAATAGGAGAAAAGATTCAAGTATTGCTTGAAAGAATTGAGGATAAGAATGGTGAGGTTGTCGTTTCTGCTAGTAAAGCACAAAAAATTAAAGGTTGGGACATTCTTGTTAAGGCTTTTGAAAATAACGAACCCATCATGGGAAAAATAACAAGCAAATGTAAAGGTGGAGTAATAGTTGAACACATAGGCACTGGCTCGCTTATGTTCTGCCCCGGCTCACAAATATCAGATATCCCAATAAAAGATATTTCACATTTAATGAATGAGCCACAAAAGTTCGCTTTAATTAAAATGGATAAAGTACGAGGGAATGCGTGCGTATCTAGAAGGCAAATTATATCATCTGGCAAAAAAGAGGATAAGGCCAAAATTATAGATAAATACAAAGAGGGTGATATAATAAGAAATGCGGTAGTAAAAGGTTATAGTTCCTTCGGTTGTTTTTTTAATGTTAACAACGAACTAGATTGCTTAGTTCATTTGCAAGAAATTAGTTATTCGAGAGTGAACCACCCTGAGGAAGTTTTTAATATCGGTGACAAACATGACCTATTAGTAATTTCAGTCGATAAAGAAAAGCTACAAATTGGATGTAGCATCAAACAACTTTCTCCAGATCCTTTTGAAAAAATTTCAAATTATGAATTAAATAAAAAATACGAAGTAAAGGTGATTAAAATAATGGACTTTGGGGTTTTTGCAGAATTAGAACCAGGTTTAACAACTTTATTACATTCTAGTGAAATAAGTTGGTCAAGAAAAAATGTTTCACCAAAAAAAATATTTAAAGTAGGTGATAAAATAGATTGTATAATTACTGAAGTTGACAAAGAAAAAAGGCGAATAGCGGTTTCTTATAGACTAACAAAAGAAAATCCTTTTGATCAAATTCAAAAAAATAATCCAGTAGGGTCAGAGGTAACAGGAACCATAAGTAGCATGAATGAATACGCAATTTATCTAAAATTAGATAATTATGAAATAGATGCATTCCTTCATTTTAATGATTTAAGTTATACTGGTGTTCCTGAAGAAATAGCCAAAGATTATAAAATAAAGGATAAGTTGAAAGTAAAAGTTCTTGAGATTAAAAAAGATAGTCAAAAAGTTCGGGTTGGTCTTAAACAAACGCAAAAAGACCCTTTTGATTACTTCAAAGACAAAAAAATTAACGATACAGTGACAGTCAAAGTTCTCTCTTCAGATAATAAAGGACTTAATGTTAAGCCTGAGGGATGCGATATAAATCTACTTATCAAGAAATCGCAAATTGCAGTATCATCATCAGATGCTAGACCTTCAAGATTTGTGGGTGGTGAGAGGATTGATGCAGCAATCTCAGAGCTAAATATCGAAAAAAGAAAAGTTTCATTGAGCATAAAACTCTTAGAGGAGTTACAAAATAAAGAGGCTGTATCTAAGTTTAGTTCACCGCTATCTGGAAAAAACTTACCTTTTTCATCTTTGTCTGATAAACTAAATAATAAAAAAGTAAAAAAATAGTATTTACAAACTAAATTGTCAGTATCAAAGTCAGATTTATTATCACAATTAAGTAAAACATACCCAAATTTATTAAAGCGAGATTTATTAAAAATTTTTGATATATTTTTAAAAGAAATAAAAATAGCTTTAAAGAATGATGAGAGAGTTGAGTTAAGAGGATGGGGTGTTTTTTATCAGAAAACGCAGAAAAGTAGAAATTCAAGAAATCCTAAAACTGGTGAAGCCCTTTTTACGCCTGAAAAAAAAAATATAAATTTTAAAATGAGCAAAGAATTATTTGAAATAGTGAATGAAAAATAAAATTTTTATCGCAATAGACACAAACAGTATAAATAGAGCAAGATCAATAATAGCTAAAAGCAAACAAAAAAATTTTAAAATAGGTTATAAGTTTGGTTTAGAATTTATTAACTCTAAATATGGAAGAAGGTTTATATCAAAAATTAGAAAAGAAATTATTTTTATTGATGTAAAACTTCACGATATACCTAATACTATGTCATCTGCACTAAATTCTCTAAAAGATTTAAAAATAAATTATCTGACTGTTCATATATCTTCAGGTTTAAAAGCTTTAAGAGAGGTAAAAAAAGTTTCTGGAAAAATTAAGATTGTTGGAGTGACTACTCTAACATCCTTAGATGTAAAAGATCTAAAAAGTTTAGGTTATAAAAAAAAACTAAGAGATGTTGTAAAATTACAATCTAAGTTAGCACAAAAAGCTAATCTTGATGGTATAGTTTGTAGCCCCCACGAGATAAAACTTGTAAAAAAATTTTTTAGTAAAGAAATAATCACACCTGGAATAAGAATTGGTTCAAAAAAAAATGATCAAAAAAGAGTTATGACACCTAAAGCAGCATTTAAGCAAGGCAGTGATTGGCTGGTAATAGGAAGAGATATAACAAAAGGAAACATTAAAAATAATTTTAAAAACTTGAGCGATCATTTAAGCCAATGACGCTAGAATGTAAAATATGTGGAGTTTCTGATAAAGAAATTTTAAATTTTATTATTAATCACAAATTTCCACCTCAATATATTGGCTTTATCTCAAATTACACTAAGTCTAAACGTTTTGTTCAAATAGAAAAGCTTAAAAGCTTAGTAAATGTTGATAAAAAAAAATCTAAGTTTGTAGCAGTATTAGTCAAGCCATCTAAAGACATATTAGAAGAAATAAAGTATTTAAACTTTGATTACTATCAAGTTTATGATTGCTCTCCAGATGAAACAAAATATATAAAAGAAAAATATAGAAAGAAAATTATATCTGCCATCACTGTAGCAAATGATCAAGATTTAAATAATTATAAGGATTTCTTACCTTTTTCAGAAATAATTTTATTTGACTCAAAGGGTTATGAAAAATCTATGAGTTTTGACCATAATTTATTGGAGAATGTACCTTCTAATTTTAAAAAAATGATTGCTGGAAACATTAAAATTGACGATATTTTAAAATTCAAAAACAAAGGATATATTATTGATGTAAGTGGAGGATTAGAGGATATTTCTGGAAAAAAAAGTAAAAGTAAAATTGATGAATTTTTAAATGAAATAAATAAAGCATGAAATTAAAAAAAAAATTATCAGTACTAGATCAACACGATAAATTTGGATTTTGGGGAGGTAAATTTGGTGGAAATTTTGTTCCCGAGACTTTAAAAAAACCAATTTATGACTTAGAAATTTTGTTCAATAGACTTAAAAATGACAAAAAATTCTTAAGTGAAAGGGATAAATACTTTAAGAATTGGATTGGGGTACCCACAAGATTTATAAAATTAAATAATTTAACAAGACACATAGGAGGAGCTGAAATATGGTCAAAAGTAGTATCTGATGCTAATGGTGGAGCTCACAAAATATATAATGCAACAGTACATTGTTTATTAGCAAAGAAATCAGGTAAAAAAATTATTTGTGGAGATACAGGCGCCGGTTATGCTGGAAAAATGTTAAGTATGGCAGCTAAAAAGTTTGGTTTAAAGTGTAAAATTTTTATGGGTGCAAAGGACATTAAAAGACAACAACCAAATGTGAAGGCGATTAGAGAGAATGGAGCGGAAATTATTCCTGTTTATACAGGTAGTCAAACTTTAGTAGATGCTGTCTCTGAATGTATGAGATTTTGGGTTGCTAATTGTGAAACTACAGCGATGTGTGTAGGATCTACTGTTGGTCCAAATATTTTTGTTAAAATTTGTGGATGGTCCACCAGTCAAATCTCTAGAGAATTAAAAAATCAAATTTTAGAGGAATTTGGAACGATACCCAATAGATTAAAACTTTACAATTGTGTTGGTGGAGGAAGTTCGAGTTTTGGTTTTTGGAATGAGTTTATGGATTATGATAAAAAACAAGTTGAATTTATAGGAGTTGAAGCAGGCGGACCATCTAAA
>MDSZ01052750.1_pt1 | contig 10425 bp, 11 predicted proteins | sample 811201 | NCBI WGS metagenome assembly MDSZ01 (sample SAMN05326647, study PRJNA326480) | marine metagenome | isolation source: seawater | place: Indian Ocean: North | collected 2010
CAACCACAATCAGAACCAAAAGTACCCGTTGTAAAACAAAGTGATTCTAGTAGTAGTGATGATAGTGATGATAGTGATGATAGTGATGATAAATATAACGAGCCTCCCCTAATCCATGCTGTTGATATAGAACAATCGTCTTCCACTGTGAAAGCATCTGCTGTTGAAACATTTATGCATTCTTTAATTACAGTCTCGAGTGTATTGGATATCACGGGACAAGAATATAAATATCAGGATAACAAGGCTATCACAGGTGTCTATCAAACGTTGTACGAAAAAGAATATCCAGAATTGTTTCGTATAGTTATGGATGATCGTTTTGTAGAAGCATACCGTCCATACGTAGAATCTTTCGATCCCGTACCTTTAGATACCAGACCTATGGTAGAACTTTTAAAAGGTGAACAATATAAAAGATTTGTAGAGAATGTTCAACATGCACCCGTTCCAAATCATATATTCGAATGTAAATTTAATACAACTGATTTTCCAGGAGTATTTCCCGAAGAAACAATCCAATTAGATCGAATAACAATAGTGGAAGAAGGGAGAAAAAAAAAAAGGATAAGAACACTAACCTCAACACAATTTAAACCCCGTGATATAAGAAATATTATAATTGGGAAAGATATCGTATGTACCCGCTGTGGATCATCACTAAATTCTCGTGCACATCAGTCTGCAAAGTTTACATTAAAAAGGTTAGATGATGGCAATAGTTCTAAATCTCTTTATATTTATAATGATACACTACGTGTAGAGTTGCATAGGTGTACAATTAATGTTCGAGGAGAAGTTGAGGATAGTTTGCGTAATATTGATACAAATACTAAAGCACCTAAACAACCTAAACCGTTCGATAGTGATATACTACTAACAAATGTTCATATACCAATGAAATATAGGCTTGATAGTACAAATAAAAATTATACATTTAATGGAAACTTATTGAGCGTAGTTGATGATGATCCTGAGTCTCCTAAGTTTATATCATGGGGTAAAGGAAATCAACAGGGGGAGTCCCGTCCTTATTCCAGAATTAAATTGGATATCAAACCTAATCCTCAGGGAGGTGGTGGTATGATTGATTTTTATCAATTATTAAATCATTCCAATAAATTTAAAGATTATATGAATCATTCAATCAATAAACATTCGAAACAACTTCAACGTAAAAAAACGATTAATAAAGTACGTGGTGGATTTTCATTCTCAAATTTAAACTATCTGAATAAATTATAAATAATATATCTATTTTACTATAATTATGCAAACAAAACGGACATGTTTAACTTGTACATCTAAGGGTGTTAATAAAGATGAAGTACCATTATGGTCTAAAAAGAATGGTGTGTATTCGATGTTACCCAAAGTGATCAACTGTGAAGATACCTATAATCCAAATAAAACGGAATTAAAGGAAGAAACACCCAAGATAGTTGGAACTGAATTAATGGTTGATTTACAAATAAAAGAACCCAATACATGGGTTTTTTATTGGGGTGCGGAACCTGGGGGTGATTTAGATGCAGATAAACCCGAAGATCCGGCTAGTTCTTATGGTGATGAAAGTAATCGTGGTCTAAGGAAAACGGATGATAAAGGTAAAGCCTCTCTTGTGTTGAATTGTCCTAAATTATACAAAGAAGAGGATACATTGTATCCTAGACACATTCACTATACGGTATTAACCGATGATAATGTATGGACAACAAAGATAGGTACCTATGAAATTATTTGTAAAGTTCCTCATAAATTAATGAAATCGATTGTTAAAAAGAAAACCTATCTTGTATTAAATGCGTTAACAAAAGAATCGTATGATAAACAGCATATACCCAATAGTATTTTATGTGATTATCAGGCGTTGGTTGACTTGAAACCTCAAAAAAAAGCGACAGTCCTTAAACAAATGATAAAACACAATTTGGGTGAGTATCCTCCTGTAAAACAAAGTGTGTCTATGTCCAATTTAAAAGAAGTTCCTCTAATTGTATATTGTGGTGGAAAAGGATGTGATGCGTCTAGTCAATTAATTGATATACTGTATGAGCAAGGATATTATAATGTACTCGAATACCCTGGAGGTATTAAAGAATGGTTTGGTACCGAATTATTTGAAGATGCTGATAGTGATGAAGATATCTCTGAATCAGACAATTCTTCATCATCCGATTCATCATCCGATTCAGAATCAGAATCAGAACAAGACGAAGAAGAAATTATTATTTTTGAAGGAGTTGAGTACAAACACAAATTAGATTATACAAATGAAATAGCGACCATGGATGATAATGATATGGTGGGAGTTTATGATGGAAATACAATTGTATGGAATTCACCGAAAGAATATCGTCTTCACAAGAAGCGTGTCTCAGAATTAGACAAAGGTTCTGAAGAAGAGGAACCGGAAGAACCTGAAGAACCAGACGAAAAACCAGACGAAAAACCCGAAGAACCAGACGAAAAACCAGACGATGATGATGATGATGATAATGATGATGATGATGATAATGATGATGATGATGATGATGATGATGATGAACCTATCGGAGAAGAGACATCATCCTCAGATGAAGAAGAAGAAACCTACACTAAAAAGACATTACAGAGTAAAAAAGTTGTCGAATTAGAAGAAATCTTACAAGGTATACAAAAACATGTAGAGACCTTACCTAAATCAAAATCTAAAAAGAAATCTGATTTGATAAATGAAATATTAGATTATAAATCGGGTGGTGGGAGTCAGGATGATCGCATGATTTATGGTGGAGGAATTTCTAAATTAAAACGAAACTTCCGAGGTTGGGGATTTACCTTTCTGTAATTCAATTTTGATTGTTGTTTTTAACAAAATAAAATAACTCATTCAAGTATGAATACCTCATCGACGAAAGAAATCGAACCAGTAAAGAAAAGTAAAAAACCTAGATGTCATTGTTGTCGTAAGAAACTTAAAATGACAGAATTAAATTTTCGATGTAAATGTAATCATGTATTTTGTCAACATCATTTGAATCCTCATTCACATGAGTGCACCTTTGATTATGTTAAAGAACGGCGTGATTTGATCAAACAAAAAAATCCTAAAATGTGTATTCAGTGTATCGAAGTTAAATGAGTTCTTATTTGTATCCTTGCTTTATTTTTTTAATTGTATTCTGAACACGTGATTCAGACATACTACAGGTAGTCGTTAAATAGGTTGATAATTCATCTAATTTTCTAGGAGAATGATGAATGGTTAATTGATTCATATCAAGTGTATCCTGATACAATGAAAATAATCGACGAGCTTCTTTATACTTATCTTCATAATCTTCGGGTACATTTGAGAGTGTGGGGAGAATGGATTCAATTGAACCGTGTTTTTGAATTAATTTAAATGCGGTTTTATTCCCTATACGAGGTAAACTTTCACAATAATCACAACCACACAAAATACACATATCTGTAAATTGTTCTGGAGTCATCTGAAAATCGTTTAAAACTCGGTCTAGATGAATGACACTAATAATATCACTGCGTTTAATACTCTTATCTAAACATGTTCGTATCATTCGAGGTGATTGGAATGTCAGTGTATCCATATCTTCAGTGACAACATAATCAACCATTCCCTGACGACACATTTCAGATGCGTAGGCTTCGGCTTCACCATTTGCCTGAACATAAGACACACCCATCAAATCTAGTAATTGTTTGATATCATCAACATACTCTTTAGTTAAGCGTACTGTTTGTTTTTCTAAATGATTCTTTTCAGTTTGACTCAGTTCTGTATTTTCCATTGCTTCTTTTGCATGAGTTACCTTGTCTTTTCTTTGTTGTAAAACAGATTGTTTATTATCTGGGGGTTTCCCATCAAATACATATATGGGGGTGATATTAACTGCCAGATAATTAGCCGTTTTGTAAAGTATTCCTCGAATATGACTGACTACTTTCCCATTTTCACTGGTTAAATAGTCTTGTTTACTATTCCTTACATTAATTAACATTTTATACATGAATAAACTAGCATCCACAGCGACTTTCTTACCTGAAAGTGTATGTAGATTTACTGTTTCAATTGATTCTGGCGATTTTTCTTTAATAAGAGCTGTAAGACCATGGATCCCCATTATTGTATAGATTATGATGTAATTTATGTAAATTATGTTTAAATCAAATTTAATAAACCTAGTGTACGGTAATGTCATTTGATGTGATTATGGAGAGATTGCTTAGTTCGATTAAAACAGAAGTCTCTAAAGAAAAACACAGACAAACGATTGAAAATGATATTTTGAAACCTCTTATTCAATTAATTATCGATCAAATGTATCCTTACATGATGGGAACCGTATTGTTTTTTATGGCAATGTTTTTATTTTTACTAATCATTTTATTTCTCAATATACGATTATTTATCAGTATGTAAGTAAACTATTTATAGGATTATCCTTCTTTATATAAAATTAAATGGAAGAAGTTCAAACGTGTCTTTATCAATGGTCTCAATTAGACAATCAATTGAAAGTACTAAACAAACAATCCACTGAAATTCGTAAGAAAAAAGAAAACTTACAAAAACAAGTCATACCGTTGTTAAAACAACAAGAATTAACACAAAATACATTTTCAATACCGGCTCTCAAAACAACCGTCCTTTGTAAACCACAGCATACGAGTGAATCTTTGAGTTATAAATATTTACAAGAGACGTTTGAATCTTATTTTGACTCGAGTGAAAAGGCTGTTGATTTATTGAATTATGTCAAACAAAATCGTAAAAAGCAAACGACAATGGTTTTAAAAACAACTGAATTAATAGAAGATACTGAATAAGGGTTATTCACTACTAGATTAAAATCTACCTTGTATTATGAAAGATTACATACTTCGAACTATAACTAGTGAACGAAGTAAACAGAGTAAACATAGTAAACGAAGTAAACATAGTAAACGAAGTAAACAAAGTAAACAATATTATCACATTTATACCGATAAACAGGGGAAACGATTAACTAAACAAGAATATGAACCATACATTAAACACATATATATAGCACCGGCATATCAACAAGTTAAAATTAATAAAAGTAAGCGAGATAAAGTTCTGGCTATAGGTGTGGATGATCGGGGGAGAAAACAATATACCTACAATCCTAATTATATTCAAAATGCAACTGATAATAAATACAAAAAATTAATTGAATTTGGGAATAATTACGAATGTATTATGAGACGTGTTCATAAAGATATGGTATCATTTGATGATGGTAAGAAAAAACAAATAGCCATGATATTAAAAGTCATAGATGAATGTAATTTTAGAATTGGTAATGAACGATATGTGAAAGAAAATAAATCCTATGGTGTATGTACTCTTGAAAATCAACATGTGAAACTCAAAGGCAATGAAGTTGTATTGGATTTTATAGGTAAAGAAGGTGTTCGAAATACATGTCGTGTGAAACACCCACGATTAGTGAAAAATTTAAAACAACGCAAGAAAACTCTTCAGAAAAAAGATCGTATTTTTAGTTATCGATCAAACAATCTATATTATACTGTATCTGCTAGTGATGTTAATAAATATTTAAAACAATTTGGTAATTTTAGTGCGAAAAATTTTAGAACCTGGACCGCCAATGTAGATTTAATTAAAGAACTCCAAAAACAAACAACTGATTTAAAGAAACATCTTTCTCAATCAATCAAACGTATAGCCGAAAGGATGCATCACACGCCTTCGATATGTAAAAAAAATTATATTAATAATGAATTACTCGATTTATATATAAATTCGAATGATAGATTTCGTTATTATTTTCGTTCCAAAACTAAACAGGGTATCTGTGATGATTTTGTTCAATTTTTAAAAGATATTTACTTTTAATGTTTAACCAATTTATATTTCCCACTGGCTTGTTTTACCCAGTCTCCAATACATTCACCGGGTTCATCATCTTCCAAACATTCATACACTTTATTGTTTGAATCTCGATAATAATTAACTTTTCGATATTTAATACTAAATAATTCATCTTCATCATCTCCATCTTCATCATCTTCATCATCATCATCATCATCATTTTCAACCTCTTCTTCCTTAGATTTATCCATAGTTGTATCATCGACGGCTGTATCATCGACGGCTGCATCATCTTCTTGCTTATCATGCTCTTCTGTATCATCGACGGCTGTATCATCGACGGTTGTATCATTGACAACTGACTCCTCCTTTTCACACTCCAAATCCAAGGATGTGGGTGATGCGGGACGAGGTGTTGAAGATGATGTAGGAGACCACCCTGTTGGTTTCACAACCATTTTCAATTTAGGTTCTTTTAGTTTGACTAGTTCTTGAGTCAATCTCATTATTTCTTTGTCTTTGCAGGAAATTTCCTTGGCTTGACTTCGAATAATGTCAAATTTATTTTCAGATGTTTCTTCTACTGCCTTATCTTTCAATTTCTGAATTTCCGTTTCAAGTTGAGTCAATTCGGTTTGTTTTACCTCGAGTTGTTTTACCAAGGCTTGATTTGTTTCACTCAATTGTTTCATTTCATTCATTTGAGATAAATGAGTTGAACAGTTTCGAGCTTCTACATCTGTAAATTGTTTTATCAATTGTGATGTAAATTCTTCCATATTTTGTTTGATGTCTACGATTGTAATCGACTCGGATGATGTAGATTCCATTGTGCTAGTGATACTAAACAAAGTACCATAACGTTTAAATATATTTTCTATGAAATATTATGAAGACAGTTAAGCACAGCGCTAAGGAGCGCAAGGCTAAGGAGCGCAAGGCTAAGGAGCGCAAGGCTAAGGCTAAGGCTAAGGAGCGCAACGCTAAGGAGCGCAAACACACAAAAACACATTTTAAAAAGAAACATTGTTCACCCAAAAAAGGTAAGTTATCATATTCATGCTTTACCAAGTCATCCTTATATATGATCGCTAACGCATTAAACCAATTACCGGGTATTTCGATTGATATTCAACAAGATACACCCAAGTTATACAAAGATATAACCTCTATCATGAAACAAGAGTTTCAATGTAATACAGAAGCCTGTTGGATGTCAATTCGTAAATTTATGAAATTATTATCACCCCAACAAGCAAACTTAATTCGTTCACATTTTAGACATGCTATGCCAGATGATATTGTTAAAGATTACACGAAATGGATTAGTAATTTTGATATTATTCAGTTTTTAAAACAATATCATGATGAAATGGATGATTTTTATTCTTATGGTGCTGTTCCTATTGATTTTAAAAAGTGTTCTGTCAGTCAAGACTTATGTAAAATAAGTATAAAACAACATAAACAACGAGGTGAATCCAAAGTTGGAATTGTATTTAATACGGATGAAAGTGGAAAACCGGGGGAGCATTGGATATGTATGTTTATTGATATAAGTGGGGATAATTTAGAAGGTCAACCGGGTATTTATTATTTTGATTCTTTTGGAGAACCTCCGGAAGATGAAGTAGTTGAATTAATAGATAAACTGCAAAAGGAAACAAATGATATGTTTGTTGTGCTAAATAATGATAGACAATTTCAAGAAAATACATTTTCATGTGGTTTTTACTGTATGCATTTTCTAGAACATATGATCTTAGGTAAATCATTTGATGCTTATAAACGTAGTAAAGTGAATGATTCTGCTATGATACGATATCGAAACCATTGTTTTCTTCACCCGGATGAAATTAAATAGACTCTTCTCGAATAAATTAAATATTGGTTTACTATATACTATGGATTTAATGGATATGAGTGAAAACTCAGGTGTTATGATTTTACAAGCGGTTATTATAGTTTTAGCTATTGTCATTTTAGTTATTTTATTTATGGATCAATCTAAGAGTGAAAAATTACAAGAGGCAATTAGTGCATTTAAATGTCCAGAATTACCGAATATACCAGAATGCCCCGACTGTAGTTGTGATTCCGAGGGTTGTCCTGATTGTATTTGTGATAATGCGAGTCCACTCAATTGCCCAGAATGTCCTGCATGTCCTGAACATTCATCACCCACTGTTGATGAAATAGTGAATGCTATATTCCCCGGTAGAAATCAGGGCATGACAACACATGGTAATTATTTTCCTCTCGACGGATTAGGTGAAGCAGATGTAGAACCGGCTTATTCACCAGTTATTAATATGATGCCCAATTACACAAGTGGTACAGGCACACCTGCGGCGATATCTTTTGCAGACCAAACATTATTATCGGATAATAGCAGTATTGGATTGGCCTCTCAAAGAATGGGTCCCATTTCAACAACACAGGGAGTATTTAGCGATCCGGAACCAGATTCACCCCCTGTATCACCTCCGGCCAGTGATGATGAAATAGATGAAGTTCCAAGTGGCACGGATACAGTTCCAAGTGGCACGGATACAGTTCCAAGTGGCACGGATACAGCAGCAGAAGAAACCGACGCCGCTACAGCCGAAGGATATAGAAATTATAGACGTTTACGACGTCGATAAATAAAATATCCAGTTAATTATATGGCCGTTAACGTACCTCATGTAATTCTATCTCTAGTTGTCTTAATTGGTTTATTAGTCATTTACTATAAACGATTACCAGATATTGAAGGTGAAAATAAAGGCCTCAAACTAATGAAAGTTATCTTAGCCATACTTATTGGATTAGGAGCAGTTAACTTATTTGCAATGTCTGAAAATCCACAATTCAAAGCGTTTTGGATTATCTTAATTGCAGTATTATTGAATGTATTTACAGTTATTCATAGTACAAACAAATGTAATTATCCTAAATTATATATCATTCAATTATGTTTGTATTCCGCTGTTGTTGTTGGAGTTGTCGGATTAGTTATGTGGTATTCTCATTTCAATGATTTACTTGATTTTTTCATTACAGATGTTGAAGATAGTTTGGAAGGTGGGGCGACAGATAATTTTGAAAGTACCGAATTAACTTTGGGTACTTTGTACGATGAAGATACGAGTGATTGTCCTGATAGAACAGACGATGATTATGATATTCATATGAATTTAATCCGAGATACAAACATTCAATTGTTTAATGATTGTTTAGAAGCAGAAGTTCGACAAGATTTAGACAATGAATTAGGATAAGAATCTTTACGTTTTATTTTTTTCTTTTATTTTAATCATCATACTAAGAATAAATCAATGTCTTTGTATGATAAATATCATTCGAACCATAATAAAACGTACATGTTTAATTTAATAAGCAATATTGTATCGGATGAATATAACATCAATATAAAACAAAATGAAACATATCAACAATTTTTTGAAACAAATTTTATCAATACATTTCAAACAATTACGAGTGAAGATTTAGCCGATTTTAATCAACATCTTTTAGATACACAAATTAATTATGTTCGTGATTTTTTAATAAAAGACAAACATGTATTAGAACCATCAGTCCCAGAAATAAAGAATTCATCCATAACACTTCAATCCTATGAAAGAAAGATCCATTTAACTCAATCCTCTAGGTTTTCCTATCGAATTCAAAAACCCGATACACAAACAACGAGTTTTGAATTAGATAAAGTCATTGTTCCTATAGAAGATAGTCCTTTATTTTCTACATATCGATTGGGAATACTACTCAATTCCAATAAACTGGACTTGTATCTTCGAGGAACTATCAAAGTGAGAGAACGTATCTACGGTATTTATTGTGAATTGAGTGAAACTAAACTATCCTTACCAGATCCCATTATAACGGTTCAATGGACTAATTGGACCTCATCCATACCGATTACAGGAGATGTCTTTCAAATTCAATCAACGAAACCCAATAAATTATTGGTTCAAGCTGATATTCAAGAATTCCAAACAGGTGATTATATTCGTTTGTGTAATTTAGATTCATTACCCTTAGATGATTCATCTTGTCTGACATCTCAATACAAAGTCCTCTCTGTTAGACCGGTAGAGGATTCTATGATTGAATTAAAAATAACCACTCCACCTCAAATTGTAGACGGATTCTATGTAATGAATATGTCTTTACAACATACACTGCATTTAATTTAATCTTGGATGTATACTTGTCGATTACAAAGGACTAATGGTTTTACTAAATCTTTTTGAAGATAATTATCAAATCGATACAAACGTCTGAGTGAGTTTTCTATATTGGGTGAATAAAACATCATTTCATTTTTATTGTATTTAATTTTGTATCCATCTTTTTCAGATTTGTCGATTTGTTTTATTGATGGAAATTCTTTGTTTATAATTGATTCATAAAAGGGTTCTACAGATACAATATCTTGATACACAGAAAATTGTTTACCTAATTCATCTTGTAAAGGATGATCTTTACTTGCATATAAATAAATATTCATTTCATCTAAATTAATTTCACCAACTTTAGTTGAATTTTCTCGAATA
>MDSZ01094697.1_pt1 | contig 10425 bp, 9 predicted proteins | sample 811201 | NCBI WGS metagenome assembly MDSZ01 (sample SAMN05326647, study PRJNA326480) | marine metagenome | isolation source: seawater | place: Indian Ocean: North | collected 2010
TAATATTGATTGGGCGCCTATAATATTAGATATTTTTTTTAATTCATTAAATGCATCAAATATAATTGATTCTAAACAAATTCTATCAGCCCCTAAAGCTAGTGTATTAAGAGCATCATTAAGACTTGAAATACCACCTGAATAGATCAATGGAGTTTTAAGTTTAATAGATTTAATTTTTTTTAATAAGCGATAATCGGGACCATTATTTTTTTTGTAACTATCTATAACAATAATTCGAATTTCATCGACGTTCCATCTGTCCAGATTTTTAATTATTGCTTCGGGCTTTCCAATTGGTAAAAAATTATTATATTTAAATGATTGCACAACTAAACCATTTTTAATTATAACATTAGCTACTAATCTAGTAATTTTATTCATAAATTTTTTTAAAATATTCATCAAAAAATAAAATGCCATTGTTTTGACTTTTTTCTGGATGAAATTGTACTCCAAAAATATTATCTTTTTTAATTAATGATAAGATTTTTTCATTTTTGTGAAAACAATAACCAACAAAATCTAATTTTTTATGATTATATAATTTATACGTATGTTGAAAATAAAAATATTTACCATTGAATGAATTTAAAAAATTATTTTTTTTAATAATTAATTTGTTCCAGCCTATATGGCAGTTTTTTTTATTTTTATCGACTTTTGAGAATATAAACTTTAACCCAGTAGTAGGTTTTATTTCAGTTGAACTATGAGATAAAAGTTGTAAACCCAAACATATTCCTAAAACATTTTTTCCAGATTTAATATATTTTTTTAAATTAGTTATAGAATTATTTTTCTTCATATTTTCCATTGCCGCATGATATGTTCCAACACCAGGAAGAATAATTAGATCTGCAGATTTAATAGATGATTTTGAATTACCAACGTAAACATAATTAGAAAACTTTCTCATTACATTATAAATAGATTCAAAATTTCCAGTTCCATAATCAAAAATTAATATTTTTTTATTAATCATAAATTCCAATACCAACTTTAAATCTTGGTTTAAAAATAAATTTATTTTTTACTTTTTTAGCTTTAAAAAGTTTTTTGTTATGATGTTTGTATATTATCTTCCAAAAAATATTTTTTTAAATACCTAAATATTTACAAAAGCTATTAATATATTTTTCATTGCATCTTCCATCATATTTGCTGACAATTTTAACAGCTTCTGCTCTTGATATATTGTTTTGTCTAATATCATAATTTAAATAATCGGTTGCTCTTCCATTTCCATATTTTAAATATTTAATCATTTGGTTTATTATTACCCAGTCTTCATCGAGGGCTTTCATTCCAAACAAATCGCCTGTATTTGAGGGTTTGTCTTTACGGAGATTTAGACCCTGAAGTGATGAGGAAATTGCCGTATAAGTAAATGCCTGTTTATCCCAAAAATTACCAAGATATATTATTTGTAATTTATTTTTTTTAAACTCAGACTCCGTTGGATAAGTATATGGAATTAATTTTGCTTTATCTTTGATTAGATTTTTTGTCCAATTAAGTTTACATTCTTTTAGAGTATTGGAATATCTTAAATTATTTCCATCATAAGCATCTAAAGGGTTATTAATCTTTTCATCAAAATTTTTAGTTGTCCCCCCTCCTTCGCCCCAAAAAATTAATTTAATGTTATATTTGATTGCAATTTGGGGTAATGAAGAATATAGGGCTATTTCAGGACCTCTTAAATAATTACCATCAAAAAAGCCTTTTTTTAAGAATTTTTTCCATGTTTGTGGTCCTGGAGCTGTCACTATCACATCAAAACCTTTGCTAATTAAATTTGAAAGATTATTTGCCCCAGTTTCTGTTATTTGATCTGGTGGATAAGTACAACATACAAGAAGTGGATTCTTATTAAACTTTTCTTTAAGCCATAATGCTAACCTAGTACTATCTGATCCACCACTGACACCTAAAATACAATCATAATATTGCGTCGGAGTTTTTTTATATTTGATAAAAATTTGATTTAAAATAGATTGTTTTAATTGATCATCATTTTTTTTATCATGTTTTTTTTGTGCTTTACATGTAGAACAAACACCTGAGCTGTCAAATTTAGCTCCTGGTCTTGTTGATGGTTCTAAACATATTTTACAGTATTTCATCTATTTAAAACTATATTTAGTTTTTGTTAAAGTAATTTTTTTAATGTATTTTTTAAGTAAATAGTTTTGTTTTGAATAAAAAATAAACTCATTAGAATAATAATTTTTTAATTTCATCCATTTTTTATTGGGTAATTTTCTAATGTTATTTATTTTTTTTGATAGGTTTTTAAAATCACATCGTGTTGACCAAAAAGGTCCGTTATTAGGATAAATTTTATTAAAGCCCTCATATGGAAATTTTTTTGGAGGAAAAACTATAATTCTTTTACTTTTAGCAAACGCTTCGAATGCTAAAGTTGAGGTATCTGAAATAAAAAAATGATATTTGTTTATTATTTTATAAGTATTTTTACTAGATATACGAGGTATGTATTTCCACTCATTACTTTTAAAAATCTCCCTATAATCTTTTTCACATTTTTTATTATCTTTAGAAAGAAAAAATAACTTTAAATTATTTTTTTTGCAATAATTACATAAATTGTTAAATAGAGAGATAAATCTTTTAAAGTTAGGTTTCTTTCTATTTTCATATTTCCATGAAGATATAAAAATTAAAGATTTTGTATCAACTTTATTACTATTATTATTAAAATAATAATTATTATATACGTTACCTAAATGAAATATTTTTCCTTCAATCCATTTGGAATATCTAGCAAATTCAGATTTATTTAGTATAAAAATATAATCCGAATAAAAAATATAACCTTTATTTTTAATTTTGTAGTTTTTAATATAGTTAAAAAAAAATTTTTTTTTAAAAAAAGATTGAACGCTTATATATTTACAGTGTTTGTATAAATTTTTAAGTTTGAAAAAACCTGGATTTTCATCAATAAAAGTTATCACTAATTTAGGAGAGACAAATTTAAAATAATTTATTTTATAATTAACTTTTAAATTTAATAGACCATTTTTTATTATCGTATAAATCAAAACATATATGTTTATTTCTTCATACCTATTATAAAAAACTGAGTATTTTTTTGAAAAAAAATTCATTCTTTCAATTGAATTACCATCGTATAATAAAATTTTATTTTTAATTGGTTTTTGAAAAACTAGTCTCATTAAATTTAAATTTTTTTAGGCTTTCTACCAATCAATTCAAGTTCATCTGTTAACTTTTTAATAGATTTTAAATCTTCAAAATCCATTGAACCTAGATGTCCCTTTTCGGTAACTTTTTGAAGATTTTTATTTAAAGAAAAATGTTTTTCAACAAATTTTGCCCCGAAAGAACATGCTTTTAAAACCACTGATATACCAAGGCTATGATCTGATATTCCCTGGAATATACTTTTATTAAAGTCGGGTATTTCAACATTTGAAAGTAATGTTGGATATTCAGATATACAGCTTAAAAAAATCAGATTTTTCTTTTTTTCAATATTAATTTTATTTATCTCTTCAGGTCTAACTGAGATAAATGTGGTTTTATTTAAATTAAGTATTTTTTTAACAAGTTTAGGGTTTTCCTTGTGCATTCTTGCAGGAATCTTAAAATATTTAAGGTCAAGCTTTATACACCATTCCAATGTTTCATCATTAAAAGCTGTAGCAAAAGGATGTATTCCTAAGCTGAGGCTATACTCAACGAGTTCCTTTAATTGATTAAAATTTAACTCGTTATAAGATCTATCGAAATTATCTTTGCTAAACATGTTGTTTTGAACCAATTGAAACTTGACTGCTGAGGCTCCAGCTAAATTTGACAAGTAAATCATTTTTTTTGCTTTTTCTATGTCTCCTGAATGTTGGGGGAAAATTTCTGAAATGATAAACATGATTAAATTTCCTTAAATTTATTAAAATTTTTTGCTATGTTTTGCGCTAAAAGATAATCAAAATTATTTTTAATTTCAAAACTTGATAAACTATTTAGATTTTCATAGCCAATTAAACTTTTTTTTAAACTTTTTTTGACAAAAAAATTATTTTTTTGAACTGTAAAATTACCAGATTCAATAAAAATTTCTTCACTTTCAATTTTCATTTTTATTTTTTTATTTTCAGAGTGAATATTGGTATAATCAAAAGATCTAAGTGGTTTAAGAGAATTACCATTATGTTTAAAAAAAAGTGAGTTTTTTGTGGTAACTCCATAAACAATATCTAAATTAAAAATTTGGATAGTATTAATTGCATTTTCTATATGTTTAAAATTTCTGAATGGACAATTTATATTTGAAATAACAATAAAATCTGTTTTAAATTTATATCTTTTTTTTAAATGTGTTATACCTTGCTTTACTGACTCATCAAGTGATACCCCCTGTGTAGATATTGAGATATCTCTTTTAACTGGAATAATTTTTTTAGAATTTTTCTTTTTTACATAGGATAATACTTTTTGATCTGGACTTGATACAACTACATATTTTATTGATTTAGTTTTAATCAAATTATCTAATGTCCAATCTATTAATTTTTTCTTTCCGATTTTATCAAATATTTTAGAAAACTTATCATATTTTTTTCCTCGAATTGGTACAAAAGCAATTACATTTTTGATTTTGTTTTTATTATTTTTAAACAATATTTTATTTCTATTTTCTAAAATCTTTTTCTTGTTCTCAGTTAAATTAAATCCATGTCTTCTGTAATAAAAAAGCGGAATATTTATATTCATTACTTTAAATTTTTTATAAAATCTTAGCCAAATATCAACTCCGTCTTGTGCACTGAAATTTTCATCATAACCACCATTTAAAATTAGTGTTTTTGTTCTAAATAATGAACATGCACCATGTGCTGGTGTATCAAAAAGTTTAACATTTTCAAAATCATGTCTTCTTATTAAATGTAAAATATTATTATTTTGATCTACTTCATAATAATCTGGAAAAATAAATTCTACATTTCTATTTTTTTCAAGTTTGTTAACCATGATTTCTAATGCATTTTTATCTAACCAATCATCTGCGTCTAATCTTAAAATATATTCACCTCTTGCAGATCTTAAAGCTGAATTACATGATTTTATTAAACCCTGATTTTTATTAAATTGAGATCTTATAAATGTATAATCTCTTGTATATTTGTTAATAATTTTTTTGGACTTATCTGTCGATCCATCGTCAATTATTATTATTTCAAAATTTTTAAAAGTTTGATTGATACAACTATCTATGGCTTGAGTTATAAATCTTCCGTAGTTATAATTTGTTATATATATAGTGACTTTTGGCAGCATTGTTAATATTGTTCAAATGTTGAACATTACATATATTAGTAATTTTTGTAAAGATATATTTTGATTTTACTTGGAGTGCTGCTTTAAATAATAAGGAATTGTGTCTTTTAAACCTGAGATTAGATCCCATTTTAGTTCATAATTTAAAAATTTTTTTAAAGGTTTGGGGTCAAGATTTATTTCAATTTTGTGTTCACCTGGACGCATTTTAACAAATTTTTTTTTTAATTTTCTGCCCCAAGCATTTTCAAGTGCGTCTATAATTTCTAAAACTGAATTATTTTTACCACTACCAACATGAATTACATCTGTACCAGTATTAATTTCTGAAGATATCATTCTACCAAATGTTTCAGATACATCCTTTACATATATGTATTCAGATTTTTGTTTTCCATCTCCGTATATGGTTATTTCTTTATTATTTAATGTATCCATAATGAATGTTGGGATAACTTTCTGATAATTAAATGGTGCGTTCATTTTAGCTTCAAGCCATCTTTCTCCAGGACCATAAATATTTCCAAGTTTTATGCAGCTGACATTTAATCCGTATTCTTTATTAAATAATTGAGCTATTTTTTCAATAGCATTCTTAGTAATTTTATATGGATTTAACCATGTTACATCAGGGGTAGTTGGAATTATAACCTTTTTATAGTTTAACGATTTTGCAAGTTTAAGAATCTTTGTTGTGCCTAAAATATTTGTTCTAACAACATCTTCAACATCATACGTTGTAATTGTTTCAGATGTGCCAAGAATAGCCGCTAAATGTATTATGTATTCATTTTTTGAAATGAAGCCTTCTAATTCTTTATAGTTATTAACATCAAGATTATAGAAAGATAAATTTTTATATTTAGATTTAAGTTGAAGAATTTCCTCAGATTCCCACAAATCTAAAACTGTAACTATGTATTTTTTACTTAAAAGATTTTCAACTATATGTGTACCAATAAAACCTGAACCACCTGTTACGATTATTTTTTTCATTTTGAAGCTATATTAACAATTTATTAAGTTGTCAAGTTATATGAATTCAAGAGTTTTGTTCTATAATGTTTTTAAATTTATTTTTATTGTTTTCAAATAATTTTAAAAAAATTAAATCTTTTTTCTTATTTATATCAAAAGATTCTAAGTATGATGTTTCATAAAAGGTACATGATTTAATATCAATTGGTTTTTCTTTAATAGACAAAATATTATTTTTTTCAAATTTTTTAAAATATGAAGTTTTAGTTATTTGTATAGAAGATGTAATTTTAAAAAAAGTTGGTTTATCCTGAGATCGTTCAAAGGATCTAAATGATTTATTTTTGTATTTAAATATGTCGAATTTAATACTGTTTTTAATATTTTTTATTAAATTAAAAGGATCTACCGATGACTTACATATTGATGTGATAGAATTAAATTTTTTTAGTTTTTTTAATTTTTTAGAAACATTAATTATAGTTTTTCTTTCTAATAATGGATTAGTAATAGGTGTTATAGCAATATATTTAGGACTTTTAATTTTTTTTTTTTTTATTTCTTTTAAAGTATAAAGTATCGAAGATATCATAGATGACTTTGAGGTTGATAATTTTTTAGGTCGTAAACCTAAAATTAGCGCTCCACTTCTTTTTGCTATTTTTGCAATCTTTTGTGAGTCGGTTGATACGATAACATCGCCAATTTTAGTTTTTTTACAAATATTAATCTTATTTTCAAGCAATGTTTTTCCTTTGAAATTTTTAAGGTTTTTGTTTTTAATTCTTGTTGAGCCTGACCTAGCTGGTATAAAAAAAATTAGTTCTGATAATTTAATATTTTGTTCCATCTAAGATTTGTATTAACTTTTAATCCTTTAATGTTGATTTTTCTATTAAAAAGACTCTTATTTTTTTTAAAAAAATTAATAACATCATCTAATTTATAATTAAATAATTTATTTTTAACCTTCATTTCGTTAAGAAATTTATTAATTTTAACAAAGTCTTTTTTTGTATCAAGTGTAAAGCTTATATTTTGGAGTTTTTGTTTATTAATATTAAGAGTAGAGCTCTTAAATAAATCTGGATTATTTTTAACATAAAAAGTTAAATACTCTGTATTGTTTTTATCAATCATTAAATAATGTATTTTTTTTAGGACATTTAAATCAAAAATTTCAATCTCCATGCCGCTAGGTAGTTTTTTATTATTAGTATAATTAAAGTTACCTTCAAGATGAAGTTTGACAGTTTTATCCAAGTACAAGGGATCTATTAATATATCATCACCAGTAACTCTAATAACAAGATCTGTTTTGAATTTTGAACTAGCGTCTATCATTCTTTTCAGAACATCATCGATCTGACCTGCAAAAAAATTGATTTTATTTCTGTCGGCAATTTTTTTCATTTTTAAATCTTCTTTACTTTTTGTGGTACACAATACGATATTGTTAATCGTTGTAGATTGTTTAACTCGTTTAATACAGTGTTCTATAGTTGGGATTTTACAAATTTTTTTAAAATTTTTTTTTTTTAATCTCTTTGAGTTAGATCTTGAAACTATTAAGGCAGTTATGTAATTTTTAAAAAAAGATTTTTTTATAATTTCATCTTTTTTAATATTTTTAGTTGTTTTTTTTCCTAGTATCTCGTCTATAAAGAAACTATTAATTTTTAAATTATTTGTCCGTTTCATTATTAAATCTTCATATTTTATTTTATGGTTTTTTTTTAAATTTTTTTTAGCAACCCATATTTTTTTAAATACTTTTCTATACTTTGTTTCCTTTTTGCTAAAACTAAGATTGGTTTTTCCTAACGCTAATTCGTTATTTCTAACTAATTCAATAAATTTCTTTAAATTTTTAGGTTCAACAGATGAATAATAATCAATTCCTTTATCTTTTCTGTTTAAAGTTACATGTTTTTCGATATATGTGGCTCCTTTTCCGATAGCTGTCTGCGGTAAGATTAAATTCATAAAATCATCTCCAGATGTATGGTCTTGATATCCATATTCACAATTATTACCAAAAATTTCTTTAAATTTATCAATCCTGTTTAAATTTGTATCAGATATATCTGTTGGATAAGCTTGATAACCATGGAGTAATATCGGTTTAATTTTATTTAACTTAAAAATTTTTAATGCATAACTAATTTCATCCAATGTACTTCCACCTGTTGATAAAAAATATTTAATTTTATTATTTTTTAATTTTTTAATTAGAATTTTATTTGTTAGATCGGATGAATGTATTTTTATACCTTTGAGCTTATTTTTTTTTGCAATCTCAAAAGCTCTGTCACCAAAAATATCAGCATAAATATTATTATTAATTTTTTTTATTTTTGATAATAAATTATTCCATTCATTGATACTAAAAGATTGATTTTTAAAATGCGAATATTTACTATGACTATTTACTAGTAATTCGTCAGCAAAGTAAATTTGAAACTTAACAGCGTCCACTCCTACCTCAAAACATTGTTTAGCTAGTTCATAAGCTTTCTTTGGATCACCTTGGTGTGAATTAGCAATTTCAGCTATTATCTGAACTTTTTTTGGATTTAATTGAGTTGTACCCATTTGTAGGTATCTTTAAAAGTACAATTTTTACAAACTTTTACCTTCTCTATTTTTTCATTAACATGTAATTCTCTGACTTTGTTTATGTCTTTTCCATTCCATATTTCGTTTATTGAAGATACTTTGTTGTCGAGATCGTTGTAACTTTTATTTTCTTTAAGATTCATTAACTCAAAACCTTTTTTATTTTTTTTTGATTTTTCAATAACATCGTCAAAATCTTTATTTTTTAATTTAGTAGCTCGATCGTCTACTATTCCTACTGGATGTTGAGATCCCCAATCATAACAACACATACTTACTCTTCCATCATATCCAACTAGAAGTCTTTGAAAAGGCTGTTCACAAGGAAGTCTTTTTTCTGATACAAACAAATTAGCTTTATGATCCATCATTACTTCACTGCTTGGTTTATAAGAATTTGTTTTATTTCTAATTTTTTCTTTAACTTCATCATCCATATCCTTTAATTGACCGCCTCTTTCGGAATATTGTTTTACCGAAATATCATCTACAAAATCTTTAAATAAACTAAAAAATTCTTCTTGTTCTTTTCTTGTATCCTTGGTTAAAACCATTTGGATTTTTGTTCGCGGAAATTTTACATTCAACTCTTTTTTTAATTTTGAAAAGTTTTTTATATTTTTTATCACCGAATCAAAATTATTTTCATTAAATCTACCTGGTCGCATTTTTTCGTAACTTTTTTTTGTTCCGCCATCAAAAGAATAAATCATTGAATCAAGGCCTGAAAAAATAATCTTTTTTGCCATTTTTTCATCTAACATAGTTGCGTTAGTATTCATTATAGTTTCTAAGATACCCTTCTTTTTTGCGTAATTAATTATTTCTGGTGTATTGGGGTTCATAAGTGGTTCGCCTCTCCAATTGAACTTCATGGATGGAACACCAAGTTGACTTGATTGATCTATAACTTTTAAAGCTAAATTTTTGTTCATAATTTTATCAGGGGTTGGAACGAATTGCCTGAAACAATGTGGACATGCTAAATCACAAATAGAAGCTAATTCTATGTCTATACAGAGTGGTATTATTTTTTTCTTTTTTAAATTTTCGCCAAAAATTTTGTTACTAAAACAATTACCAGGTTGCATTCTCCAAGATTTTCTATAATTTAAATATTTAGATTTCATCTCTTTCAACAAAAGAGATTTTTCATTTTTACTTAATTTTTTCGATTTATAAAGAAATGCCATATTTTGATCCATATTTTTAATCATCCAATTATTTTTATCTTGGTCGCTACCATTTAAATTTTGAATAGCTTTATAAAAAGGATTTTGTTGATTGACTGTTTGGCTCATAGTAAAAATATATATAACACCTTTTAACTTTATAAATGATATTTATAAACCTTTTAAATATTTTTTCAAATTAGAGAGTATATTACTTATATTTTTTTTATTATCATTAAAAAATGGCGCGCCCTGAAGGATTCGAACCTACGACCCTCGGTTTAGAAAACCGATGCTCTATCCAACTGAGCTAAGGGCGCAATTA
>MDSZ01205566.1_pt1 | contig 10425 bp, 12 predicted proteins | sample 811201 | NCBI WGS metagenome assembly MDSZ01 (sample SAMN05326647, study PRJNA326480) | marine metagenome | isolation source: seawater | place: Indian Ocean: North | collected 2010
ATTTGTACTAGTTGTTATCCTGATAGAAAAAATCCAATAAAAACTAAGAAAGCTTAATATGAAAATTTTAGGAATAGGAAATGCAATTGTTGATGTAATTTGCAAGGTTGACGATAGTTTCATCTCTCAAAATGGATTAACAAAAAGTACAATGAAATTAATCTTTGATGAAAATGAATTTAAAAAATTATTAAGTAATTTAAAGATTGAAAAAACTGTTTCTGGTGGATCAGTTGCAAATTCCATTGTTGGCATGTCTCAGTTAGGAAATAAAGTTGGTTTTATAGGTAAAGTTTCCAATGATGCTTTTGGCAGTAAGTATGAAGAAGGTTTAAAAAAAGAGAGTGTAGAATATTTTTATTCTAAAAAAAAAGAAGAATTACCAACGGGCACATGCCTAATATTAGTTACACCAGATTCTGAACGAACAATGTGTACCTTTCTAGGAATAGCAGGGAAAATTAATGAAAATGATATTAATGTTGAAGCAATAAAAAAAAGTGAATTAATTTTTTTAGAAGGTTATCTTTGGGATGAAGGCGAGCCAAGAAAAGCATTTGATAAAGCAATTAACAATGCAAACAAAGTGGCAATGTCTCTATCTGATCAGTTTTGTGTAGATAGACATAAGTCTCATTTTTTACAACTAGTAAAAAATAAATTAGATATAACCTTTGCAAATGAACAAGAAATTAAATCATTAATTGAAGCTAAAAATTTTGAGGAAGTTGTAAGCTTTTCTAAAAAACTAAATAAATTAATAGTTATTACTAGGGGTGAAAAAGGTGCTGTAGCAATTCAAGACGAAGAGGTCATAGAATGTGGTGCACTTAAAAATTTAAAAATTGTAGACCTCACAGGTGCAGGTGATCTATTTGCAGCTGGTTTTCTGCATGGTTATGTGAATAAATTATCAATTAAAGAAAGTCTGCAGAAAGGGACAGAAATGTCCTCAAAAATTATTCAGCAAATAGGCGCGAGAATTTAGTTTTCTTTCTTTTAAAACTTCCTTTTCCTTTTTTAGGTTTAACTTTTTTTTGAATAAATTTTTTTGATAAAAGACTTTTGGCAATAAAGTTTCTTTTTTTCATTTATAGACTTTGTAACCTTTCTTTGTGTTTATAATAAAATTATTATCATTAAATCTTTCAGCAATTTTTTTTCTTAAACGATAGATATGTGTTTCTACGGTATGTGTTTCTAAATTTCCAGATTGTTTCCAAACATTTTTTTGCAATTCTACGTTCGAACATTCATGAGCAGAAACGTTTAGGTATATCAATAAATCGATTTCTTTTTCTGTAAGGTTTAATAATATATTATTTTTTGTAATTGTTCTTGAGTTAGTATCTATAGAATAAGAACCAATAGAAATATTTGACTTAATTTCATAATTACTCTTTGATAAAAAAACATTTATTTTTTCTAACAAATTTTTAATTTTGAGAGGCTTATTGTATAAAATAAAATTCTTATAATTTTCTTTCAAAGCTGTCGATATAATTAAAACCTCAGGATTACTATCAATGTAAGCTTTAAATTTATCATTCTTTTGTTCAAAATTAATTAAATTAAAATTTAATTCTGATTTAAACTCGTTTAATATTTCATATAATATAGGAATTTTTAGTATAACAACGTTAAATTTATTCATTATGATAATTAATTTAAATAAAAATATTCTTAGTATTGATCAATTTAAACTAAAATGTTCTATCGGAAAAGGTGGAATTAAAAAAAAAATGAAAGAGGGAGATAAAATCACACCAAAAGGAAGCTATTTTTTAGATAAACTATATTACCGATCAGATAGAGTAAAAAAATTTAGAACTGATTTAAAATGTAAAGTTATTAAAACAAACATGGGTTGGTCTGATGATCCAAGATCAAAAGATTATAATAGACCAATAATTATAAAAAAGAATTACAAATATTCTTATGAGAGTCTTTATAGATTTGATAGTAAATATGATTTGTTAATACCAATTAAATACAACTACAACAGACCAATTAAAAATAAAGGAAGTGCGATTTTTTTACACTTAACAAATAATTTCAAACCAACGGCAGGTTGCATTGCTTTAAAAAAGAAAGACTTTATCGTAATGTTGAATTTAATTAAAAATAAAACTAAAATTAAAATAGTCTAATTTCTTTTTCCGAATATCTTTGTTCCAATTCTTAAAAATGATGTCCTGTAACTTAGAGCATCAATATAATCATTCGACATACCTAGGCTAAGATCTGTAAGGTTAAATTCATCATTTTTATTTTTAATAATAGAAAAATATTTTAAAGCTGATTCATTAACTGGTGGTAGGCACATAAGACCAAGAATATCGAGATTAATTTTTTTACATTCTGAAATTAAACTACTTAATTCATTCAAACCAACTCCAGATTTTTGAGACTCATCTCCAATATTAACCTGTATAAATATTTTAATTCTTTTGTTTTGTTTTTTTTGCTCATCTGAAATTTTATTAGCTAATTTCATACTATCTACCGAATGTATGTAATCAAAGATACTTACGGCTTGCTTGACTTTATTGGTTTGCAATTTGCCTACCATGTGCAATTTTAAACTAGGTTTTTGACTTTTGATCTGTTTCCATTTCGATAAGGCCTCTTGGACCTTATTTTCTCCAAAATGTTCATGACCATATTCAATCAATGGTAAAATATTCTCTATAGAATGAGTTTTTGAGACTGCAATAATCTTGGGACTATAATTATTATAATTTAATTCTTTAATCTTTTGGTTAACATTTTTGTATAAATCAATTATGTTTTTGACACTTATATGCATATTAAAAAATTAAAAAAATATTATTTTATAAATGATTTTAATCCTATTCATTTAAAGGATCTAGACAAAAATATTGAGCTTATTTGGAGATCAGATAAGAAAGAAAATGATTTAAAGAAAGTTTATAAATTAGCAAATTATTGTAAAAGAAATAAAATCAAATTATTTTTGTCTAATAATATTAAACTGGCTCTCAAATTAAAGCTAAATGGAGCTTATATTTCCTCGTATAATAAAGAAATGAGATTTAATTGCTATCAATATAAAAAAGATTTTGAATTATTGGGCTCATCTCACAACCTTATAGAGATTGATATAAAGAAAAAGCAAAAAATAAAAAAAATATTTATTTCTCCAATATTTAAGCACAAGAGAAGATATGCGATGGGGATACATAAATGTAGATACTTTTTTGATGATAAAAGCTACGAAAAGATAGCTCTTGGAGGAATAAGTGAAGTTAATGTTAATTTAATACTAATAAGTAAGTTTATAGGTTTTGCAGGAATTAATTTTTTTAAAAAAAAGGCCCCAAATAAATTGGGGCCTTAATTTTTATACTAAACTAACTGTCTTAGAATGCAAATGAAACTGCGATAGCTTTATTTTCATCCCCATCACCACTTGAGTAAGCAACGTTATCCGTTGAAGTAAAATGACCTTTAATAGTCATTGAACCCATTGTGTATGATGCTTGGTAAGAAGTTGTTGTTTCATCAACAGCTTTTAAAGCGTTATCAGCTGTAGATCTGTCAACAGACACAGATAGATCATCGTTTACTGCAAAAGATGCACCAACGTGTAGTGCTTCGATGTCAGAAGATGAAGATTTATCATGTGTTATTTCTAACTTAGTAACACCAACAGTCATTCCACCCATTGCGTAAGACGCAGAAAGTGTAACTTCTTGTGATGCATTATTAGCATCAGCTTGGTCTATTTCTCCAACGCTAACACCAACAGTCATTCCGTCAACTACATCAGCTTTTTTAACAGCTATTGCAATATCAGAACCACCAACTGCTCCTGGAGACATACCAACTGTTACATCAAAACCAGCAATGTCAGCATTGTTGTAACCAACGTTAGTTGTACCAGTAACACCGTTTGATAAGTGATTAGCAGTTTCTGTAACTCTAGACGCTAATGAGTAAGATGCTGAACCGTAAGTATTAGGTGTTAACTTAACTGCACCACCTTTTTCTGCATTAGTTTGAACATAAAATGTTCCGCTGTCTGTTGCTATTGAAACAGTTTGATCATCGTATGGAGTGCTTCCATCGTCTAACTCGTAAGACGCAGTTACTGTCCATCCCATGTCAGTTTCACCTGATCCACTTAAAGTAATACTGTCACCGAATGAAAATCTTTCACCAGTTACTTCATCACTATCAGAAGATGAGTAAGTGAAGCCAGCAGAACCTGAAGCAGACATTTCTAAGGCTTGAGCTGAGCTGATCGCAAATGTACCAGCAAGAGCTGTTAAGCCTACTTTTTTTAGTTTGTCCATGTTTATACTCCTTTTTATAATTAATTATAAACATTGACTTTCTACCAAAATTCGAGATTTTTATCCTAAAATTTTATTTGATATACCTATGTTTTTTATTAAGTGTTGTATTTTTACATCATTAAAAAAACCTTGATTTTTATGGCATTTTAAGGATCCTAGGCGCTATATTCCAGATTGCATTACAATTATGAATATATGCTAATATAAACCCCTATATCATATATAATTATTTATGATATTTAAAATTTAAATCACAGAACATGACAAAACACCCTTCAATTTTTTTAATATTAATAAGTTTAATTTTTATTAGTTCTTGTGGACCATTAAAATATAAGCCTGTGGATGCACGAAAAGTATCTCCAAACCCTGATGAAAGAGTTAAAAAAAATATTGAAGAAGGCAGAGGGTTCCGATTAATGAATGCAATCAATAGAAAAGGTGGAACTTTTGATTTTGCTAGTTCAAATTATTTATGGAGAGCAACCCTTGATACAATTGATTTTATGCCTCTAGTATCAGCCAACTATAGTGGGGGTATTGTAATTACTGACTGGTATTCTGAAAATAATAATATGAATGAATCTATTAAAATTTCAGTAAGATTTTTGAGCAACCAAATTAGATCAGATGCAATTGATATAAAAGTTTTTTATAAAGAGTGTGATCAAAATCAAAAATGTACCATTAATGAAAATAAAGGCAACATATCAAGTGAATTGACGGCAAGTATATTAAAAAAAGCAGCCCTATATGAAAAACAAGGAATTGATAAAAATAAAAAAGACAATCCTTATAGAAATTCAAAATTAAAAACAGAATAAGTAATCTTAATAATTAAGGTGGAAAGATATAATTTTAAAATAATTGAAGAAAAGTGGCAAAAATTTTGGGAAAAGAATAAAAGCTTCAAATCAAAGACGGATAGATCAAAAAAAAAATTTTACTGTTTAGAAATGTTTCCATATCCATCAGGTAAAATTCATATGGGACACGTTAGAAATTATACAATAGGCGATGTATTGTCGAGATATAAATCCCTGAAAGGATTTAATGTATTGCATCCAATGGGCTGGGACTCGTTTGGAATGCCTGCAGAAAATGCTGCAAAACAAAACAAGCAAGATCCAAAAATTTGGACTGAAAATAATATCGAAACAATGAAAAAACAACTTAAGCAATTAGGCCTTTCCATCGATTGGGATAGAGAGATTTCTACTTGCTCAGAGGAATACTATAAACATCAACAAAAATTTTTTATTGAGATGTTAAATAAGGGTCTAGTTTACAAAAAAGAGAATTATGTCAACTGGGATCCAATAGATGAAACTGTCTTGGCCAATGAACAAGTTATAGACGGGAAAGGATGGAGATCTGGCGCTATTGTTGAAAGAAAAAAACTGAGCCAGTGGTTTTTTAATATTTCTAAATTTGCTGATGACCTACAAAATGAGCTGGGAAAACTAGAAGAGTGGCCCAATAAAGTAAAAATTATGCAACAAAACTGGATAGGTAAATCTTTCGGTTGTGAAATTGATTTTGAAATTATTGGTGAACCAAAAATTGATAAAGTTAAATGTTTTACAACTAGACCTGATACACTCTTTGGTTTTTCGTTTTTGGCACTTTCCATAGATCATCCTATTTGTGAGTTTTACAAAAATGATCCTTCATTTATTAAATTTAAGGAAGAGTGTTCGAAAACAGGAACTACGGAAGAATCTATTGCTAATGCTGAAAAAATTGGCTTCAAAACAAATCTATTTGCAAAGAATCCTCTTGATAACAAAAAAAAAGTGCCAGTGTACTTTGCTAATTTTGTTTTAATGGATTATGGATTTGGGGCTGTATTTGGCTGTCCGGCCCATGACCAAAGAGATTTTGATTTTGCAAAAAAATATGGTTTAGAAATTATAACTGTTGTTAAACCGCCAAATGAAGATGATAATTTTAAAGTTAGTGACGAAGCTTATGGTGGACCAGGAGTAATAATAAATTCCGATTATCTCAATAAACTGAAGGCTCCGGATGAATCAATATTAAAAACTATAGAAATTTTAGAAGAAAAAAAATTAGGTAAGAAAAAAATAAATTTTCGTCTTAAAGACTGGGGCGTTTCAAGACAACGCTACTGGGGCTGTCCAATTCCAATATTATATGATGAGGATGGTAAATATAGGACAGTGCCTGAAGAAGATTTGCCAGTTAGATTACCTGAAAATATAAATTTAAGTACGAAAGGAAATCCTCTTTCAAATATTGATGAATGGAAAACTGTTAATATCAAGGGTCAAAAATTTTTTAGAGAAACAGATACTCTAGATACTTTTGTCGACTCTTCCTGGTATTATTTAAGATTTTGCTCTCCTAAGGACAAAGATAATGCATTCAATATTGAAGATATAAATTATTGGATGCCGGTTGATCAATATATTGGTGGAGTTGAACATGCGATACTACACCTGTTATATTCAAGATTTTTTTTGCGAGCGATTGGATATAAGAATGATAATTTTGAATTAAAAGAACCTTTCAAGGGCTTGTTCACTCAAGGGATGGTATGTCATGAAACTTATAAAGATGCAAACAACAATTGGAGAAATCCAGATGAGGTTTTTTCTGAAAATGGACAAAATTATTTTTTAAAAACTGATAAGAGCATTAAAATTACAGTTGGACCCTCAGAGTCAATGTCAAAATCAAAAAAAAATACAATAGATCCAGAAAAAATGATCATGCAGTATGGTGCAGACGCTGTCCGACTATTCATTTTGTCAGATAGTCCGCCTGAAAAAGATGTTCAGTGGTCAGAGCAGGGAATGCTGGCATCTTATAAATTTATTCAGAAATTATTTTTACTTAATAATAAAATAAAAAACATTGCTAAAAAACAAAGTGAGGATAATTCTTTAGAACTATCTAAGTTTATAAATCAATACTTAAATAAAGTAGAAAAAAACTTATCCAATTTCCATTACAATGTTATTATTGCAAACATTTATGAGGCTTATAGTTTTTTTAATCAACTTTGCAAGAAGGAGCAGGCATATTCTAATTTACTTCAAGATTATTCAAAATTTTTAATTTCTCTAACTCCCGTTATACCTCATCTATCAAATGAATTTCTTTATGAACTGAATCATGAAGATTTTTCTTGGCCTCAAATAGATGAACAATTTTTAGTTGAAGAAAATGTTAATATTGTAGTACAGTTTAATGGAAAAAAAAGAGGAATTTTTAACACAAAAAAAGATGTTCCTGAAAAAGAATTGATTAATCAAATACTTAATTCTAAAATTTTCGAAAAATTTTTAAAAGAAAATAAAATAAACAAGCATTTTTATGTTAAAAATAGATTAATCAATTTTTTAATTTAAATGAAAATTTTAAATAACATATTGCTATTATCTTATTTATTATTCATTACGGGCTGTGGATATTCACCTTTAATTAGTAAAACAAAAACAAGTCTCTATTTTAATGAAATTAAATTAGAGGGTAATCTTCAGATAAATAGCCAAATATCCAAACATATTAAAAAATATAAAACTAATGAAGAAAATCAGAATTCTTATAATTTAAAAATATTTTCTAAATATGAAAAAATTGTGACTAACAAAGATAATAATGGTAATCCGAAAAATTATAATCTAATAACATATGTGAACATTGTTGCTATTGATAATATTGGTAGAGAAATTAAAAAAAGTTTTCAAAGAAAATCTTCACTTTCATCTAAAAGAAATAAAACTACAGAAAATGAATTAGAAAGAAAATATAAGTCTGATCTTTCAAGATTGATAACAGAAGATATAATTTTTTTCCTAAGCAATAGATAAAGTAATTATGATAATTAAATCTTTTAGAACTAACGAAATTAAAAACTATAATTGCAAATTATATCTTTTATATGGAGAAAATGAAGGTCACAAAGATGAAGTAATTAAAGATACTTTTTTAAAAGATTTTAAAGGTGAATTAATTACATATGATGAAAATCAAGTATTAGACAATTATAATGATTTTTATGAAACTTGTTTTAACGAATCTCTTTTTGAAAATGAAAAAATTGTATTAATAAAAAGAGCAACAAATAAATTATACGATACTGTAATTCAATTAATGAACAAAGAAGTTCATGATAAGAAAATTATTCTTATTTCAGGAGCTTTAGAAAAAAAATCAAAAATTAGACAATTATTTGAAAAGGAAAATAAATTAATTTGTATTCCATTTTATAAAGATAACAGTGCAACACTGCACAAAATTACTAGTGATATTTTTAGATCAAAAAAAATTTCTATATCAAGTGAAAATATCAGTTTAATAATTGAAAAATGTTCAGGTGACCGAAAAAATTTACAAAATGAGATGAACAAAATTTTAAATTTTTGTTTTGGAAAAAATAAGATTAGTAGAGAAGAAATATTAAAACTAATTAATTTATACGATGATGAAAATTATTTTGAATTAATTGACCACTGTCTCTCAAAAAACCACAAAAGTGTTTGTAAAATCATCAATGATAAAAATTTCACTAATAACGACTCAATCATTTTAATAAGATCACTTCTTTCAAGATTAAAAAGATTGATTCAATTAAAAAAATTAAATTCTCAAATGAGTAATACAAAAGATGTGGTAGATAGCTTTAGACCGCCAATTTTTTGGAAAGAAAAAGAGATAGTTCATAAACAAATAGATAAATGGTCAATAGAGAAAGTTTATGAGCTACTGGATAAAGCTAACACTTTAGAAATAAATTTCAAAAAAAATTCAAACTTATCAAACAATTTAATATTTGATTTGTTAATCAATACTTCTAATAATTAGCTTTAATAACCATTACCAATCGATCGAGTTGATCTGTGTTGTTATAATTAAAAGTTAGCATGCCTTTACTATTCTTTTTATGAAAAATTTTTACTTGTAGCCCAGTTTTTTCCTGAAGGTTTCTTTCTAAAGCTTTGATATTGCTATCACCTGTAATAAGCTTAAATTTTTTTGGGGACTTATATATTCTAACTAAATTTTCTGCTTGTCTTACTGATAATTTTTTATCAATAATTTTTTTTGCTAATTGAATTGCGTTTTGCAAACCAACTAAAATTTTAGCATGACCTTGGGATAACTTTTGATCTTCGATATATTTAATAACTTCTTGGGGTAAACTTAATAATCTCAAACTATTTGTAATGTGGGCTCTGCTTTTTCCTATAAATTTTGCAACTTTTTCTTGATCGTAATTAAATTCGTCAATAAGTCTTTTGTATCCATTGGCTTCTTCAATAGGATTTAAATCATCTCTTTGAACATTTTCTACAATAGCAAACTCAAGAGATTTTAAATCATCAGCTTGAATTTCAACTACAGGAACTTCATGTAATCCAGCATTTTGTGCAGCCTGCCACCTTCGCTCACCTGCTATTATTTCAAATTTATCTGATTGTTTTCTAACGACTATTGGCTGAATAATCCCACGCTCTTTTATTGAGTTGGTTAATTCATCCATTTGTTCTTTATTAAAATTTTTTCTTGGTTGAAACTTATTTCTTATAATTGAACTAATTGATACTTTATTTGATTTAGGATTCGAGCTTGTATCTCCTATTAGAGATGAAAGTCCTCTACCTAAGCCCTTTTTTAATTTAATTGTGTTTGTCATGCCGCACTCTCCATTAATTTTTCTTGATTAATAAATTCATCTGTAAAACTGAAATAAGATTTACTGCCAGGGCAAGATTTATCATATAATAGAACTGGCATTCCGTGAGACGGTGCTTCAGAAAGTCTTACATTTCTCGGTATGACAGTTCGATATACTTTTTCTTTAAAATAATCTCGAGCTTCTTTTTCAACCTCTCCTGAAAGTTTATTTCTTTTATCATACATGGTTAATAAAATTCCTCTTATGAAAAGATCTTGGTTTAGATTATTTTTTATTCTTTCTATCGTTTTCATTAACTGCGTTACTCCTTCCAATGCAAAGAATTCTGTTTGGAGAGGTACTAACAATGAATCAGAACTTACTAATGCCATAATAGTTAACAAACTTAATGAGGGTGGACAGTCTATTAATATGTGGCTGTAATGGCCCCTAGAA
>MDSZ01217844.1_pt1 | contig 10425 bp, 11 predicted proteins | sample 811201 | NCBI WGS metagenome assembly MDSZ01 (sample SAMN05326647, study PRJNA326480) | marine metagenome | isolation source: seawater | place: Indian Ocean: North | collected 2010
ACTTTTAGTGGCAATGTATCCTTGAAAGATCTTAATCCTTGAACGGACCTCGTTCGTTGCTTACTATAAGATTTTAATTTCATATGAAGAAAGATAGTTTATCAAAAAAAATTCTCTATTGGTATGATAATAATAAAAGAAACTTACCATGGAGAAGTCAAGTTTCAAAAAAACAACAAAAATATTTTATACTTGTGAGTGAATTTATGTTGCAACAAACACAAGTTAAAACAGTGATTCCATACTTTAAAAACTTTATAAAATTAGTTCCCAGCCTAGAGAAACTATCTAGAATAAGTAACAAAAAACTAATGAAATGTTGGCAAGGTCTAGGATACTATTCTAGAGCAAGAAATTTAAAAAAAACTTCTCAAATTATAATTAAAAAGTATAGAGGAGAGATACCAAATAATTTTGATGATTTAAAATCATTACCGGGTATCGGAAACTATACTGCAAGTGCAATTCTAGCTATTGCTTTTAATAAACCCTACATACCATTGGATGGGAATATAGAGAGAGTCTTGAAAAGATATCTATATTTAAAAAAAAAAAGTGAAATTAGAAAAGAAAACCTCACAAAAAAAAAATCTATTTTTGGAATAAGCAAGAGATCAAGTGATTACGCACAAGCTCTTATGGAAATAGGGGCCTTAATATGCAAACCTAATAATCCTTTATGCAACCAATGCCCAATTCAGAAAAAATGTATATCTTTTAAAAAACAGGATTTTGAATTAAAAAAGAAAGATAAAAAAAATATTGATAAATATTTTATTCTTAAAGTTTTTAAGAGAGATAAAAGATATCTTCTCATAAAAAATACTAAGTTTAATTTTTTAAAGAATCTAAGAATATTTCCAATGGAAGAGATTGATAAACCAAAAAAATTTAATGAAAATCTTAATTTTAAAATTTCTAATATGAATATGAATATTAAAATTAAATATTTAAAAAATTATGAAAAATTTCCACATTCTAATTGGATTGATCAAAAAAAAATTGACAATTATATGCTACCCACATTTACAAAAAAAATAGTTCAATATTTAGAAAATAAATAATGAAAAGAATTGCAATTATTGGAGCCGGAATTTCAGGATTATTTATTGCAAATCTTTTAAAAAAAAATCCTAATTATCATTTTACTATTTATGAAAAAAATAATGTAATTAATACTGGTGAAGGATACGGCATTCAACTGTCAGTTAACGGCATTAAACTTTTAAATAAAATTGGATTTGACAAATTAGAGAGTAACAAAAAATTCAACCCTAAAGAACTAGATGTTTACTCAATCAATGATAAAAAAAAAATATGTGAATTGGAAATTTCAAAATTTAATTCAAATGGTTGCAGATATACAACTTTAAATAGATCTGTTTTAATTAATTTTTTAGTAAAGGATTTAGAAAATCATATAAGCACTGGAAGGTGTATTTCAAAAATAGAACAATCTAATGAAAAAATAAAACTAATTTTTGAAGATGATGAAATATCTGAATGTGATCACTTAGTTATATCTGATGGAGTTTTTTCAAAAACCAAAAGTCTTATTTTCAATAGTGAAATAAAACCTAAATATAATGACACATTAGCAATTAGAGGATCTTTAAATAAAATTCCAAATTATATTAATGATCAAAATATCTCTTTATTTTTAAGTCCAAATTTTCACTTTGTTGTTTATCCAATCGATCCAGATGATAGATTAAACTTTATAGCCATAATGAAACATAAAATGTCTATTGAACAACAAAAAAATTACTTTTTATTTTCCAAGGATACATTTGTTAAAGATATTTTAAAAAAAACCCCCCACGCCATTGGGGATGTTATAAATAATCTTCAATCAATAAGAATTTTTCCGGTTTTTGTGAGTGATAGATTTTATAGGCCACAAAATAAAAATATTCATTTAATTGGTGACGCATTTTTTGCTTTTCCACCATCATTTGCCCAAGGTGCATCACAATCAATAGAAGATGCATACGAATTATTTACAAATATAGAAAATAATACTGAGTCTAATTTTTTTAATAATCGAGTGAAAATAACAAAAATGGTTAATAATAGATCAAAATTAAATCAGTTTGCTTTTCATTTATCTAATCCAATTGCGATATTCTTTAGAAATTATTTTTTAAAGAAATTGATTAAAAATAAAAAGTTTTTAGAAACTTACCTTGGTAAAATTTATAAGTAACCTTTTGATAGAAATTTTTGTCTCAAATTATCTATAGGAACTATATTATTGCCAATTTTACAGTGCCAATAAGTCCATCCATTACAACTTTCTGCACCCAAAATTGTAGCTGCCACTTTATGAATTGAACCTTCTGTTTGATGATGCTTTATACTTCCATCTGCCATAATTTTTGCACTAATTTTCTTTTTATTATCAAAAATAGTAGTCCCTGGCTTAATTATTCCTAATTCAACTAATGATCCAAAAGGTATTCTAGGTTTAGATCTATTGTTTTGAAGAGTATCCAAATAGTCATCTTCAATTGTTTTTGTACCGTCTAACCTTTGTTCTGCGGCTTCACAATAAATTTTATCTTTTTCTATACCAAAATAATTTCTACCTAATTTTTTTGAAACCGCTGCTGTTGTCCCAGATCCTAAAAAAGGATCTAATATAAAATCATCTTTATTTGATGTGGCTAATAAAATTCTATGTAGTAGTGCTTCAGGTTTTTGAGTAGAGTGAATTTTCTTTCCATTCTTTTTTAATCTTTCAGGACCACTACAAATTGGTAAATCCCAATTAGATCTCATTTGAAGATCATCATTTAAACATTTTAAAGATTGATAGTTAAAAGTATATTTAGATTTTTCAGATTTTGATGCCCAAATTAGAGTTTCGTGTGCATTAGTAAAACGCGTTCCCCTAAAGTTTGGCATTGGATTTTTTTTATTCCAAATAACATCATTTAAAATCCAAAAACCCAAATTCTGAATTGCCGTACCAACCCTGAATATATTATGGTAGCTACCAATAACCCAAATGGCACCATTTTTTTTCAGAATTCTTTTACATTCATTCAGCCAAGCATAAGTAAAGTCGTCGTATGTTTTGAAACTCTCAAATTTGTCCCATTCATCATTTACTGCATTTACCTTTGATCTATCAGGTCTAATTAAATTATTTTTAAGTTGTAAATTATAAGGCGGATCAGCAAAAACGAGATCAAAACTTTCACTCGGAATTTTTCTTAATTCTTTAATACTATCACCATTAACAATTTTGTTTTTAAATTTATTCCCAATCATTTTTAAAAACTCATTAGACTCCAGGCTAGAGTCTTCGTCAACTTGTGATTGAATTATTTAGAGTCTTTTTGTGGTACTTAACTTTGGAGACTCAATATGTTGTGTATAGGTTTGAATTTTTTTCTGTGATGTTTTGTTACGCCGAATTTTTTAATAGCTAATAAATGGTCTTTTGTTCCGTATCCGACGTTCTTGTGCCAGTAATATTTATCATATATTTTTGCCAATCTTTTAATCAATCTGTCTCTTGATACTTTAGCAATTATTGAGGCCGCAGATATTTCAGCAATTTTTTGATCACCTTTTATTACACATTTAAGATTAAAATTTTTCATTTTTGGGATTTTATTTCCATCAACCATTACAATTTTTGGTTTTATCTTTAACTTCTTAATCGCTCTTTTCATAGCCAGCAGACTTGCATTTAATATGTTTAGTTTTTCTATCTCTTTAGTTGATGCAGACGCAATAGACCATTTAGAATTTTTTTTTATATATTTTTCTAAAATTTCTCGATTATTTTTAGATAAACTTTTTGAGTCCTTAAGTCTTTTTTTATCAACTTTTTTATTAAAAATTACTGCTGCAGCGAATACAGGGCCAACAAGACTTCCCCTCCCAACTTCATCAACACCTGCTAAGTTTTTAACCATTTTAAAAATCTAAATTTAATTCTTCAATTTTTTTTTTAATTTCTTTTAAATCAGTCCAAGAAAATTTTTTTTGATCCGGCTGTCTAAGTAGATACGCAGGATGAAATGTTATTATTGATAAATATGTTTTATCTTTTATGATTAAATCTTTCCACTTACCTCTTTCTTTTGAAATTTTATAGTTATTACCTATTAAAGCCTCCATTGCAGTACTACCCATAATTACTATTATTTTGGGGTTAATTAAATATATATGCTCATGAAGAAATTTTGAATATCTTCCAATTTCTGATGGCGTTGGTTTTCTATCATTGGGAGGTCTATAATTTACAACATTGGTTATATATAATTTTTCTCTTTTAATATTTATAGCTGAAAACATTTTGTTTAATAAATTACCCGCATCACCAACAAATGGCTTGCCTATTTCGTCTTCACGCTGACCAGGTCCTTCACCAATTATCATTAATTTACTATTTAAATCTCCATCACTGAAAACTATTTTTTTTGCATTATTTTTAAGTTCACAATTTTCAATTTCTGAAATTTTTTTTCTTAAATTTTCTAGTCCTAATTTAATTTCATTTGGTTGTAATATAATTTTTAAGCGATTAATGGGCTTATCATTAAATTCGTACCCAGAATCTATTGATTTTAAAAACTCTTCATTTAAAAGTTCTTTATTAATCATAAATAATAATGATACCAAAATTTTTAAAAATTATCTTTATACTAGTACTATTTTTTTTCACCAATCAGGCGAATTCTAAAATTTCAGGCAATTCTTTCAACAAAAAAGAATTAGCAAATTACCTTTCGGCAATTATTTCATATGATAACCAAAAGAATGAACAGTCATTAACTTATTTTAATTCATCCAAAGCATTGGTTAAAAAACATGAAAATTACTTAAAAAAATATATTTTTTCACTAGTTGTAAACAACAAAATTCAAAGGGCTATTCAAGAAATTAAAGTTTTAGAAAATAATACTAATTCAAAATTTTTTGAATCTTATTTACTTTTAACTTTAGACTCAGTAATTAAAAAAAACTTTAAAAGTAGTGAAAATTATTTAGATAAACTTTTCCAATATAAAGATAAAGGTACTTATGAAAATGCAATTTTTGATACATTAAAAATATACATTTCAACTTTTAAAAATAAAAAATTAAGTTCTCACAAATCGAGCTTTCAAAATCTAAATTTACTAAATGATGCCTTTTTAAAGTGTTATTTAGACGATGCAACAACTATTAATTCTTTCGATAATTTAGTCAACTCTCCAACAGTAGATTACTCGAGATACTTATTTTTTTATGCAAATTTTTTATTACAAAATCAAAGAGTTGATGAAGCTAAAAAAATATTTCAAAATCAGGATACAATTAACAACGGTTTATTATTACTTCAAACCAAAGAATGGTTGGCAAATAATGAAATAAAAAAAATAACAAACATATTTTCATGTAAGTCTGAAACTGATCTTTTAGCAGAATTTTTCTTTTTAATTTCAAATTTATATTCAACGCAAAAAGATTTTAAAAAATCTAATTTTTATTTAAGTATATCAAATTTTTTAAATAATAAATTTACAGCCAATCAATTATTGACTGTTGAAAACTACTATAGTTTGGAAGAATTCACAGTTGTAAAAAAAATATTACAAAAATTTAGAGAGGAGGATCAAATTTTGTACTGGTTTAAAGTAAAAATGAATACAAAAATCATAAGATCAAATCATAACGATGAACAAGCTCTAAATTATGTAGAAGATAAATTTAAAAATATAAAAACAAAATCAGATAAAATATTATTTGATATGGCAAATATTTATAAAAACTTTAAAAAATATAAAAATGCAATTGTTCTATATACAAAATTGATGAAAAATTTTGATAAAAATTCTGAAAATTATGCAGACTTATTATTTAGAAGAGGTGGAAGCAATGAAAGACTGGGAAACTATTTAGAGAGTGATAAAGATTTGTTGGAGGCTTTAAAAATTTCGCCAGATAATTCGTATACATTAAATTATTTAGCTTATTCTTGGTTAGAAAGAAAAATAAATATTTTAAAAGCAGTGGAGATGCTAGAAACAGCTTACAAAAATAATGAAGATGACCCATATATAACTGACTCAGTAGGGTGGGGTTATTATCTAATTGGAAAATATCAGAAAGCTGAAAAATTTATGAGAAAAGCAATAATGCTTATGCCAAATGATCCGATAGTAAATGATCATTATGGAGATATTTTATGGAGACTTAACAAAAGATTACAGGCCAAATATTATTGGCAAAGTGTTTTAAATTTTGAAGATGCAGAGGAAGAAATGAAAACTAATATAAAAATAAAATTATTGATAGGTCCAGAAATTGAGAACAACAATTCATAAATTAAAATCATATGCTAAGATAAATCTTGGTCTAAATATTATTAGTAAGAATAAGTCAAATAACTTACATAATATTGAAAGTTTAGTAGCTTTAATAGACTTAGCTGATGAAATTCAAATTAATGAGATAAATTCAAACAAACATAAAGTTTTATTTATAGGAAAGTTTTCAAAAGCTATTCCAAAAATTAATACAGTATCGAAATTATTGATATTATTAGATAAAAAAAGACTTTTAAAAAAAAAATATAAATTCATAATAAAAAAAAATATACCACAAAAATCAGGAATGGGTGGTGGCTCAATGAATGCAGCAACAATATTAAACTTCTTTAAAAAAAAGAAAATATTAACAAAAAATCAAGCAGAAAATTTTGCAAAAAAGATTGGATCAGATGTTATATTAGGATTAAGCAAGCAACCAAAAGTTTACAATACAAATGGAAAAATAATAGAAATAAAAAATAAAATAAAATATAATTTGTTATTAGTTAAACCAAGATTTGGGTGTTCAACAAAAAAAGTATTTTCAGCAAATAGCGTTTTTTCTAAAAAGGAATACTCAAATATAAATAGAAATATTAACAAAAAATTAATATTAAAAAGTAAAAATGATCTTGAATATGCAGCAATTAAACTTTACCCAAAACTTAAGTGGCTTAAAAATGAGCTTTTAGATTGGAAAACAGCCGAATTTGTGAGAATGACAGGATCTGGCTCAACATTTGTAATGTATTTTAATTCAAATCTGTCAGCAAAATGCGCATTGAAATTTTTAAAAAGGAAATTAAATAATTATTGGTGTATTTTATCAAAAGTTATATAAAAATTTAAGTTTGAGAGAAAATAAATTAACTTTGGGGCGTAGCCAAGTGGTAAGGCAGCGGTTTTTGGTACCGCCATTCCTAGGTTCGAATCCTAGCGCCCCAGCCAAATATGCTTAACTTATTAAATAAATTTTTAAATAATCAAAATAATGTTAAATCAAAATTTTTTGATTTAAAAAAAAATACACACGTAGAAATTATATTTAAAGCAATTGAGGATTTTTCAATCGACTCAGAAATAAGATATGTCGGTGGTTGTGTAAGGAAAATTATTAATAACGAAAAAATTGATGATATTGATCTTGCAACAAACCTTAATCCAGAGGGAATCAAAAAAGCATTAAACAAAAAAGGTATTAATTTTAATGAAATAGGAGTCGAACATGGAACAATTACTGCCTTAATTGAAAAAGAAAAATATGAAATTACCTCTCTTAGGAGTGATATTGTTACCGATGGTAGACATGCTAAAGTTCAATTTACAAAAAGTTGGAGAGAGGATGCTGAGAGAAGAGATTTTACTATAAACGCAATTTATTCTGATATTGATGGAAATTTATTTGATCCCTTTGAGGGTAAAAAGGATCTTGAAAAAGGAAAAATTATTTTTATTGGAAATACAGAGCAGAGGATAAAAGAAGACTACTTAAGAATTTTAAGATATTTAAGATTTTTTTCAAATTATAGCAAAGAAAAACACAATGAATATGTTTTAAAAAATATAAAAAAAAATTTAAATGGAATATCAGTAGTTTCTTCTGAAAGATTACTTGATGAATTTAAAAAAATATTTTTTTCAAAATCTTTAGAAAAATTATGCTTAAATAAAGAGTCATTAGAACTGTTAAAATTAATTTTCCCTCAATTTAAAAATCTTGATCTTTTAACAAGATTAAGTTCCAAAGCAAAAGAAAACCTTGAAAATATTGATTATTCGTTTTTATTAGGAATTCTCACTATAGATGAAACAGATAATTTAGATTATTTTTTATTTAAATTTAACATTTCCAAAAAAAATCAAAAGCGATTAACCAATTTAAGAGATTTTTTTTATAATAAAAAAAATGGTTTTAAATTGAATTTTAAATCACTTTGGAAGTATTACTATTTATATGGTAAACAAAGTTTATTAGATGTTCTAAACTATAAAATATTCATATCCAAAAAAAATGACAAAAAAATCATTGAATTTAAAAACTATTTTGAAAACAAAGAGGCTCCAATTTTTCCTATTAAGGCTGAAGATTTAATGAAAAAGTATAATTTTACTGAAGGGAGAAAATTAGGAGAAAATTTAAAACTTCTAAAAGAATATTGGATTGAAAATAATTTCGAGATAAATGACAAAGATTTAGAAAAAATAATTAAGTACTAAATATATTTCACATCTTTGATTTCAAAATTTTTTGTGCCTGCTGGTGTTTTGATCTCTACTAAGTCTCCTTTGTTTTTTCCGATTAAACCTTTTCCAATAGGAGATTTAAAATATATTAATTTATTTTTAATATCCGCTTCATCTTTGCCAACGATTTTGTAATTCAGCTCCTCTCCATTATCTAGATTAATTAAAAATACACTTGAACCAAATATAATTTTTCCATTGTTTGTAAGTTTGGTTACATCTATTACGTTTGCTCGAGCTATTAAATCATTAATTTCCTCAATTCTTCCTTCGTTGTATGATTGTTGTTCTTTAGCAGCATGGTATTCTGCATTTTCTTTAAGGTCACCATGAGATCTTGCTTCTGATATAGCAGAAACAATTTCAGGACGTTTTTTTTCTTTCCTGATAATTAATTCTTCTTTAAGTTTTTCTAAACCTTTAATAGTTATTGGTTCTTTATCCATAATTATTTCCACTTTGCTATGGGAGGTAGGGACATTAAGATTCCCTCAACATTACCTCCAGTTTGTAATCCAAATTTTGTCCCTCTATCATAAATAAGATTAAATTCAACATACCTACCTCTCTTTAAGTATTGAATTTCTTTTTGTTGCTTTGTCCATTTTTTATTTTTATTTTTAACTATAATTTCATTAAAAATTTTTTTAAATGTTAAACCAACATCTATTACAAAATCAAAATCTTTTTTCCAATTATTTTTTTTATAATCAAAAAATATACCACCAATACCTCTTGGCTCATTTCGATGTTTTAAAAAAAAATATTCATCGCACCACTTTTTATACTTTTTATAGTAATTTTTATTGTGTCTATCGCAAGATTTTTTTAATTCCTTGTGAAAATTTTTCTTTAAAACTAAATTATCGATACATGGTGTAACATCCATACCACCACCAAACCAACCATGTGAAGTAAAAATAAACCTTGTGTTAAAATGTATAGCAGGTATATGTGGATTTTTCATATGCATTACAACTGATACTCCTGATGCCCAAAAGTTTGATTTTTTGGCAGTTCCCGGAATTTTATTTTTAAAATTTTTGGATAATTTTCCATTAACTTTCGAAAAATTTACCCCAACTTTATCAAATATTTTACCATTTTCAAAAATTCTAAATTCACCACCACCTTCATCTTTTTTTTTACTTCTTTTCCAAGTTTTTGATTTAAAAATATTTTTTTTCCCCTCTATTTTTTCAATGTCCTCACAAATCGAGTTTTGCAGAATTTTAAACCAATTTGATGCAAGTTTTTTTTTAATATTATCTTTCATTAATTAATTCATTTGCCTTATACATTCTGCAATTAAAATTGATACTGAGGTTGATAAATTTAGAGATCTTTTTTTTTCTACCATTGGAATTTTAAGTTTGTATTTTATTAATTTATGTATTTTACTCGGTACTCCAGCACTTTCCTTTCCAAAAAGAATAGTATCATTAATTTTAAATTTAAAGTCAGTATATTTTTCCACTGCTTTTGTAGTCATTAATATTACTCTTTGTCCATTTTTTTCTCTAAAAAAGTCTTCTGAGCTATTATAAAATCTAATGTCTTCAATATTCATATAGTCCATTACAACTCTTTTAAATCTCTTATCACTTAATAAAAAACCACATGGTTCAATAATTTCTAGCTGAGCACCCATGCACGAGCATGTTCTGATTATAGAGGCTGTATTTTGAGGTATATCTGGCTCATATAGCGCTATTTTGAAGGCTGATTTGGGTTTATGTGTCATTGTTTCAGTAGAAATTATTCATTTTTATATTATATGAAATCATATATTAGATAGTCATAACTATAATTATAAATGTCCGAAAAAAAAGTAAATAGAAGAGATTTTATATTTACAGCAACTTATGCT
>MDSZ01228417.1_pt1 | contig 10425 bp, 10 predicted proteins | sample 811201 | NCBI WGS metagenome assembly MDSZ01 (sample SAMN05326647, study PRJNA326480) | marine metagenome | isolation source: seawater | place: Indian Ocean: North | collected 2010
AATGGGATAAGTAAAGATGTTGCTGCAGGTATTTTTTTAAAGATAGAACCTTTTGCTGAATATGGATTTAACAAAAGTCATGCTGCTGCTTATGCAATAATTTCTTATCAGACTGCCTTTTTAAAAACTTATTATCCAAAAGAATTCATTGCTGCATCTATGACTATGGATATTTCTAATCAAAATAAATTGGGTGAATTTTATGAGGAATTAAAAAGATTAAATGTAAAGATCATTAGACCAAATATAAATGAATGTTTTGCAGATTTTAAAACTGATGGCGAAAAATTTTATTATGCACTTGGTGGAATTAAAGCTGTTGGTTATGAAGCGATTTCAAATATTGTAAATGAGAGAATAAAAGGTGGAGAATTTAAATCAATAAATAACTTTTTAGAACGTGTTAATCCTAAAGATATAAATAAACTACAATTAGAGGGGTTAGTTAAAGCAGGTGCATTTGATAGCATAAATCCTAATAGAAAATCATTATTTGAATCAATTCCAAATTTTATAACTAAATCTAAAAATATTCATGAAAATAAATCAATTAATCAAATAAATTTGTTCGATGAAAGTGAGATTGAAGAAAGTGAAATAGTAACAAACTCAGATGATTGGAAATTTGAGGAAAGATTATCAAAAGAGTTTGAGGCAGTTGGATTTTTTGTCTCTGATCATCCTTTGAATCAATTTAAAGAAATTTTCCATGATTATCAAATTATGAATTACCAACTTTTTAATAGTAATGATAATTTACAAGAGTCGAATATTGCAGCCACACTTTTGAAAGTTCAAGAAAGAAAAACTGCTAAAGGAAATTCATATGCTGTATTAAAGTTGACAGATTTAACTGGTGTTTTTGAATTATTTATTTTTTCTGATATCTTGGAATTAAATAGAGAGATTTTAAAAGAAGGAAACTCATTAATTTTAACACTTATTAAATCAATTTCTAATGAGGATAATAGATTTAAAAGAATAAATGTTAAAAAGATTGGATCTCTAAAAGAATTATTAAACAAACCAATTGAAAAAGTAATTTTTAATCTAAAATCTTTAAATGAATTAAATGAAATAAAGAAAATTATTCCAAATAATGGAGGAAACACAATAATAAACATTAGAATTAGTAATGAGAATAAACATTTAAATTTTGAGCTTAAAAATAGGAGAAATATTGATAGAAAAACTATAAATCTTCTTAGAAATAAGGAAATATCAGCAATTATTGTCTAAATTTATACTTGTTAAATAATTGGAATTTTTGTAAACAATCACAAAATTAAATTAACACGCACACAGTTATTGGTTTTATACCTCCGGTCCTTAAATGGAAATTACTGTGGTGGCTTAACCGGGAATAAATATGAAGATACCTAACGTTACTATACAACAATTACTTGAAGCAGGAGTACATCTTGGACATAAAACTTTAAGATGGAATCCAAAAATGAAAAAGTATATTTTTGGAAAAAGAGACTCAATACATATAATAGATTTAACTCAAACTTTAGAACTAACGAAAATAGCCCTAGAAAAAGTTCATGAAACGATTTCAAATAATGGAAAAATTTTATTTGTATCAACCAAAAAGCAAGCATCAGAGGCAATTGCCGAAGTTGCCAAAGAAACAGATCAGTATTTTGTTAATTATAGATGGTTAGGAGGCATGCTTACTAACTGGGGCACAATATCAAATTCAATTAAAAAATTAAAAAAACTAGAAATAGATTTGGTAGCCGAGAATAGAGGTTTTACCAAAAAAGAACTTCTTAAGATGAGTGTTAAAAAAGATAAATTACAAAGATCACTGGGTGGAATATCAGAAATGAAAAAAGTTCCAGATCTAGTATTTATTATAGATACAAATTATGAGTCTCTAGCTATACAAGAGTCAGTAAAACTAGGAATACCAATCATTGCCATTTTAGACAGTAATTCAAATCCTGATGGTATTGATTATCCAATACCAGGGAATGATGATGCCAGAAGAGCCATAGATCTATACTGTAATTTAATAAAAGAAACTATAATTTCTGCCAAAAAATCTGCACCCTCTATTGAACAAAAAGTTTTAGAAAAAAAAACAGGCTCTGATAAAAAAAATAAAACTGTTGCTGAAGCAGATAGAGAAAAATTAGAAAAAAAATTTTCAAAAAAGAAAAATGAAAAGTTAAATTAATATGACTGATATAGAAAAAGTAAAAAAACTAAGAGAAGCCACTGGAGCAGGTTTTAAAGATTGTAACTTAGCAATAAAAGAATCAGAAGGAGATCTTGACAAAGCTGTCGAAATTTTAAGAATAAAAGGAATTTCTAAAGCCTCAAAAAAAATGACTAGAGATGCAAAGGAGGGTGTCGTTGCTATAAGTGGCAATGAGGAAAAAACATCAATCATCGAAGTTAATTGTGAAACAGACTTTGTAGCAAAGAATGAAGATTTTATAAACTTTGTAAAAGAATTAAGTGACTTAAATAACCAAAATGATTCAAATTTAGATAAATTAAAAAAAGTAAAAATGAAAAATGGCAACTCTGTTGACGACAACTTAGTTGCTCTAATAGCTAAAATTGGTGAAAAAATTACTATTGGAAAAACAAAAACAATTTCAAATTCTTCCGCAGTAAACTATCAATATTTACACACAGTTGTAAAAGATAATTTAGCTAAGCTAGCCGTCGTTGTTTCTTTAGAAACAAAGGAAAAATCTGATATAGTTAAAGCCTTCGGAAAACAATTATCAATGCATATTGCAGCTTCAAATCCACTAGCACTAGAGTCTAATTTAATTGATAAAAAAATTATAGATAAAGAACAGGAATTAATAACAGAGGAATTAAAAAATTCAGGTAAGCCCGAAGATATTGCTAAAAAGATAAGTATAGGTAAAATGAATAAGTTTAAAGAGGAGAATGCTTTATTAACTCAAGCTTGGGTAATGGAACCGAAGAAAAAAGTACAAGATGTGATAAAAGAACTTTCAATTAATGATTTAAAGATCAAGGAGTTTAGTAGAATTAAAATAGGCGAATAAATGTTTGATGAAAAATCTCATAGCCTTAAAATGAATAAAGCGATTGAAGTTTTTACAAAAGAACTTTCATCATTAAGAACTGGTAGAGCTAATGCAGCAATGTTAGATCTCGTTAAGGTAGATGTTTATGGTCAACAAATGCCAATTAATCAAATTGGCAGCATCACAACCCCTGAACCGAGAATGATCAATATTCAAGTATGGGACCAAAATAATGTTACACTAGTTGATGCTGCAATAAAAAAGTCTGAGCTTGGTTTGAACCCGCAAATAGATGGTCAATTAGTTAGGTTACCAATTCCTGAGTTAAATGAAGAAAGAAGAATAGAATTAAAAAAGATGATCAAATCTATGGGAGAAAAGTGCAAAGTATCTATAAGAAATATAAGACGAGATGCCAATGATGAATTAAAAAAACTTTTAAAATCAAAAGAGATTGGCGAAGATGAGGAAAAATCTTATGAAAAAAATGTTCAAAATATTACAGATAAACACATATCAATTGTAGATGAAAAAGTTTCTTCTAAAGAAAAAGAAATAATGACAATATGAACCTTCTAAATCATGTAGCCATTATCATGGATGGTAATGGAAGATGGGGTTTAAAAAATAAAAAAAATAGAAATGCAGGTCATAAAGCTGGTTTAAAAACAGTCGAAAAAATTATAAAAGAGACGATTAAAAATAATATAAAGTTTCTGACTCTTTACGCATTCTCAACTGAAAATTGGAAAAGACCTAAGCAAGAGGTAAATTTTTTATTTAATTTGCTTGAAAATTTTTTAGTTAGTAGAATAGATGATCTTCATAAACAAAATATCAAACTTAAAATTTTAGGAGTTAAAAAATTTTCATCTAAATTGAATAATCTTTTAAATAAGTCTGAAAAAAAAACATCAAAGAATAATAAATTACAAATTAATCTGGCATTAAATTATGGGTCAAAATCTGAATTGGTTGATGCTTTCAAAAATTTAATTAAAAAAAAGGAAAATATTTCTGAAAAAAATTTAAACAAATATTTACAAACAAAAAATATCCCAGATCCAGATCTATTGATTAGAACAGGAAATACCAAAAGATTAAGTAATTTTTTACTATGGCAATTAGCCTATTCTGAAATTTTCTTTGAAAAAAAGTTATGGCCTGACTTTAATGAAAAAGATTATAATAAGATAATTAAAAAATTTAAAATGATTAAAAGAAACTTTGGTAAAATATGATCTCTAATGAACTACAAAAAAGAATCTTAAGTTCGATTATTTTGTTTCCTATTGCTATTTTTTTTATTTTTCAAGGATCAATATATCTTGCATTTTTTTTAAGCCTACTTTTCTTGGTTACTGGATATGAATGGATCAATATGTGTAAAAAAAATTACTTTATGAAATTTTTGGGTATTATTTTATTATCATTTTCATTTTATTCTGCTTTTTTTATTAGAGATAATTATGGATTTGATTTTTTTCTTTGGATTATTTTGATTTGTATATTTACTGATATCGGTGGATACATATTTGGAAATTTATTCAAAGGTCCAAAATTAACTAAAATAAGTCCAAAAAAAACTTATGCTGGTGTAATTGGAGGTTTTTTTTTTGCTGTAATTGCTGGACTATCTTATGCAAAATTTATGAACGTAGAATATATAGAAACTACTCATGTTAAATTTCTTTTTAGCGTTCTTTTAATTTCTTTAGTAAGTCAAATAGGTGATTTGATAATTTCTTATTTTAAAAGAAAAGCAAAATTAAAAGATACAGGAAATATATTACCTGGTCATGGTGGTATATTAGATAGAATAGATGGATTAATTTTTGTTATACCAATAGTATATCTACAATTTATTTTATTATGAAAAAAAAAATTGTAATATTAGGTTCAACAGGCTCCATAGGAAAAACATTAATCAATATAATTAAACAAAACAAAAAAAATTTTGAAATTGTACTTTTATCAGCTGATAAGAATTTTAGTGAAATTTATAAACAATCAAAATTATTAAATGTTAAAAATTTAATAATAACTGATCATAAAAATTTTGAGCTTTTTAAAAGAAAATATAAGAATAAAAAAAATGTTTTTAATAATTTTGATGATCTAGATAGAATTTTAAAAAAAAAAGTTGACTATACAATGTGTGCAATTTCTGGTTTAGCTGGCTTAGAGCCAACTATTAGGATGATTAATAAAACTAAAAATATTGCAATTGCAAATAAAGAGTCAATTATATGTGGTTGGAATATTATTAAAAAAAATTTAGAAAAATATAAAACAAAATTTATTCCTGTCGACTCAGAACATTTTTCAATTTGGTCACTTATAAAAAAAGATAATATAAAATTAATTGATAAAATTCATATAACTGCTTCAGGAGGACCTTTTTTAAAATGGCCGATAAAAAAAATTAGAAAAGCAAATCCCTCTCATGCTCTAAAACATCCTAATTGGTCAATGGGAAAAAAGATATCAATAGATTCTGCGACAATGATGAATAAAGTTTTTGAAGTTATCGAGACTCAAAGAATATTTGATTTAAAAAAATCAAAAATAAATATTTTAATACATCAAAAATCTTATGTTCATGCGATTGTTGAGTTTAAAAATGGTCTAAAAAAAATATTAGTTCATGATACAGACATGCGAATACCAATATTTAATACATTATATCAAAACGATTTGAAATATATAAAATCAAATAAACTAGATTTAACTAAATTGAATAATCTAAATTTTCAAAAGGTAAATATAAATAAGTTTCCTTTAGTTAAGATTTTAAATAAAATACCAGAAAGTTCCAGTTTATATGAAACAGTTTTAACTAGTGCAAATGATGAATTAGTAAATTTGTTTTTAGAAAATAAAATCTCTTTTTATGATATTCAAAAAAATCTTACAAAGTTAATAAATTTAAGAGAATTTGAAGCTTTAAGAAAAAAAACCCCAAAAAATATAGATGAAATTAAGAAATTAAATTTCTATGTTAGATTGAAAATAAGAGAGTTATGTATATAAGTTCAATGATGATTAAGCTCTATTTAATGGTGATAATAGTATTTCTAAAAACTACTTTTGTGTTTGGAGAGATCATAAAAAATATAGAAATCATTGGAAATGATCGTGTTTCAAATGAAACAATAATAAACTTTAGTGAGTTAAAAAAAGGAGATGATGTTACTAGTTCAGATATAAATAAATCCCTTAAAAAATTGTTCGAAACAAATTTTTTTGAAGATGTAAAAATAAATATTTCAAATAATTTAGTTAAAATTGAAGTAAAGGAATATCCAGTTATACAAGAAATAATTATTAATGGAATTAAACGAAAAGAAACGATTAAAGATCTTAAAGAGCAAATAACTTTAAAGGAGAAAAATCCATTTAATGAATCATTTATCAAAAGTGATTTGAATAAAATCTTAAATATTTTTAAACAAAGCGGTTTTTACTTTGCTACTATAGATGTCAAAGTACAAAAAAATGAAAATGATACAGTAAATATAATTTATGACGTTGAAAGGGGTGAAAAAGCAACTATTAAAGAAATTAAGTTTATAGGTGATAAAAAGTTTAAAGATAGAAAATTACACAGCATTATTACTTCTGAAGAAAATAAAGCTTGGAAACTTCTTTCTAAAGGAAAATACTTAAATATTGAAAGAATTAATCTTGATAAAAGATTACTCAAAAATTTTTATTTGAACAAAGGGTATTATCAAGTTGAGATTAAAGATGCATACTCAACGATTGTAGATAATGAAAGTTTTATCTTAACTTTTAATATTGATGCTGGTAAGAAATTTCAATTTGGAAATTTTAGCTTAAATTTACCAGAGGATTTTGATCCAAATAAATTTAAAGATTTAGATAAAACTTTTAAAAAATTGGAGAATTCAAATTATAGTTACCGAAAAATTGAAAAAATATTGGATGAAATTGAATATATTGCCCTTATTGAAAATTATGAATTTATTAATGCCAATGTTATAGAAACTATCAATAATAATAAGATTGATTTTTCAATTGATATTGTGGAGTCTGAAAAAGTTTATGTAGAAAAAATAAATATATTTGGAAATAATATAACTGCTGAGGAGTTTATAAGAGATAAATTAATTGTAGACGAAGGAGATCCTCTAAATCAAATTTTACATGCAAAATCATTGGCTAATCTTAGAGCTACTAGAATTTTTAGAAGTGTTGATTCAAAAATATTAGATACTGATGACAAAAGTATGAAGATTATAGAATTAAATATCGAGGAAAAACCTACAGGTGAGATTTCAGCTGCTGCAGGTGTAGGAACTGATGGAACAACTCTATCTTTTGGAATTAAAGAAAACAATTTTGCTGGAAAAGGTATTAAATTAGAGACTAATTTAGCTTTAGGTGAAGACTCTATCAGAGGTATTTTTGATTATACTCATCCAAATTTTGCTTATAGTGATAGAGCATTAACAACATCTTTACAAAGCACTGTATCGGATAAATTAACAAAATACGGATATAAAAGTAGTTTAAATAGTATTGGTTTAGGTACCGAATATGAGCAGTTTGATGATCTGTTTTTTGCCCCATCAATTGCTATCTCAAATGAAAAATTAGAAACCAACTCATCTGCCTCTGCTGCTTATAAAAAACAAGAAGGTTCATATTTCGACACTATGTTTAGATATGGTTTAACTTATGACAAAAGAAACGTAAAGTTTCAACCAACTGATGGGTTTCTAAGTAAGTGGATACAACATTTACCTATTGCTTCAAGTAGTCCATCTATTTTAAATGGTTATTCAATTACTGCTTACAAAGAACCAATTGACGATATGATAATTTCAACAGGTTTTTTTGGAAGAGCAATTAACTCAGTCGGTGATGACGATGTAAGAGTTTCAAGTAGATTATATGCACCCTCAAAAAGATTACGTGGTTTTGAAACTGGAGCGGTGGGACCAAAAGATGGAAATGATTATGTAGGTGGAAATTATATTGCAACCATAAACACTTCATCGACCATTCCATATGTTTTGCAAACTCAGGAAAATATGGATTTAAAGGTATTTTTAGATGTTGGTAATGTTTGGGGAGTTGATTATTCAAGTTCGGTTGACGACAGTAATAAAATAAGATCTTCGAGTGGTTTAGCATTAGAAATTTTAACACCTATTGGTCCTTTATCATTCTCTTATGCTGAAGTTATAACGAAAGCAGATACAGATAAAACAGAGTCTTTTAGGTTTCAACTAGGAACAACATTCTAATGAATAGAAATATTATATTATTGATAATTTTTTTTTTTATTCCTTTTAAAGCTATAGCAAGTATAGATTTTGCAATTGTTGACCTTGATTTTTTATTAAAGAGTTCGAAAAAAGGTCTAAAAATTCAAAAAGAATATAAAGAAACTAATGAAAAAAATATTAAAAATTTTATAAAAAAAGAAAAAGTATTAAAAGAAAAAGAAAATGCCATAAAATCCAAAAAAAATGTATTATCTGAGGAAGATTTTAAAAAGGAGGTGTTAGAATTTTCTGAAGAAGTAAAAAAATACAATCAAGAGAAAAATAAAATTATTGATGAATTAAATAAAAAAAGAAATAGTGAAATTGTAAAATTACTTAAAAATATCAATTCTATATTAGTTGATTATGCTAAGGAGAATAACATTTCAACAACGTTAGACAAAAAATACGTGATAATGACTAAAAGCGAAAATGATATAACTCAAGCAATTTTGGATATCTTAAATAAATAACAATTATGGATAAATTATCAAAAAAAGAAATAATTGATTTACTTCCGCATCGTGAACCAATGCTATTAATTGATGAACTTCGAGATATTAAAAAACTAAACTCAGCAACAGCAATTATGAATGTTAAAAAAGATGGATTTTATGTACAAGGACATTTTCCTGATCAGCCAGTAATGCCAGGTGTTCTTATTGTCGAAGCCTTTGGACAAGCTGCAGCAGCATTAACGGCTCATGGCATTGATAAAGAAACATATGAGAATAAATTAGTTTTTTTAATGAGTGTAGAAAAAGCGAGGTTTAGAAATCCGGTAATTCCAGATTGTAAACTTGAATTAAAGATAGAGGCTATAAGATCTCATGGAAGGGTATGGAAATATAAAGGTGAGGCGTTTGTTGAAGGAAAAAAAATGGCAGATGCTCAATGGTCAGCTACAATAGTTGATAGAAAATAATTAGTAACAATAGTTGATACAAATAATATCAATTCATTTGGTAAATACTCTTTAATGTTAAATCCTTTTTTTAAAAATACAGGACCTTTTAATGTAGACAAGTTGCTAGATAAAGTTGCTATTGAAAATACACAAAAATTTGGAAAAGATAAGATTTATAATGTTTCTGATTTATTAAATGCAACAAGTAAAGATTTAACTTTTTTTCATTCAAAAAATTATTCTCATCTGGCTTCTAAAACTAAAGCTTCATATTGTGTTACTTTAGAAAGTCTATCAAATTTTTTACCCAAAAAGTGTAAAAAAATAGTTGTTAAAAATGTTTTATTAACAATGGCAAAAATTACAAAAGAGTTTTACCCAGATTCAGTTGTTGATGAATTTGATAAAACTGCAAAAGATATCTCTAAAACCTCTTTTAAAAAAAAAGTTAATTGTGGAAAAAATGTTTTAATAGGTAAAAATGTAAAGATTGGTAAAAATTGTTCAATTGGACATAATTCGATAATAGAAAAAAATGTAATTATTGGCTCCAATTGCTCAATTGGCTCTAATGTTATTATAAGAAATACAATTATTCAAAATAATGTCAGTATTTTAGACGGATGTGTTATAGGTAAAAAAGGTTTTGGTTTTTTTCCAAACAAAGAAAAAAATATAAGATATCCTCACATTGGAATAGTTATAATAAATGAGAACTGTGAAATTGGATGTGGTTCTACAATTGATAGAGGTTCATTATCAAATACAGTAATCGGTAAAAATACTTACTTGGATAATCAAGTTCATATTGCTCATAATAACAGAATTGGTGACAATTGCATTATTGCAGGTCAAGTTGGTTTTGCTGGAAGCTCTACTTTGGGCAATAATGTTATGATTGGTGGACAAGCGGGAGTTTCGGGTCATTTAAAAGTTGGAAACAATGTCCAAATTGGAGGCGGCAGTGGTGTTATAAAGAATATACCTGATAATACTAAAGTCATGGGATATCCAGCAAAAAGTTTGAGAGAATTTATTAAAGACAACAGATGATAGATAAAACTGCAATCATAGACTCAAAAGCAAAATTAGGAAAAAATGTTCAAGTAGGACCTTATTGTGTAATTGGTCCCAATGTTGAAATTGGAGAAAATACTATAATTCAATCTCATGTTAATATTTCAGGGAATGTTAAAATTGG
>MDSZ01042705.1_pt1 | contig 10424 bp, 10 predicted proteins | sample 811201 | NCBI WGS metagenome assembly MDSZ01 (sample SAMN05326647, study PRJNA326480) | marine metagenome | isolation source: seawater | place: Indian Ocean: North | collected 2010
CAAAAAAAGATATTATAAAATTTTTTAATAACAACGACTGGCAAGAAACTCGTGTTGATATTAATAGAGATGTTAATCCTGACATTTTAGGTGGTATGCAAGATTTATCAAATGTACAAAATAATTATTACGATGCAATATATTCTTCTCACAGTATAGAACATGTTTATCAACATGAAGTAAATGGAGTTTTAAAAGAATTTTATAAAGTTTTAAACGATGATGGTATAGCAGTAATTACCTGTCCAGAATTAAAATCAGTTTGTAAATTGATATTAGAAGATAAAATTTTAGATACAGCTTATATTAGTGAAGCAGGACCTATAACACCAATCGATATACTTTATGGACATAGAGACAGTATTAAAAAAGGTAATGAATTTATGGCACACAAAAATGGTTTTACTCTTAAAACTTTAACAGAAGAATGTCTCTTAGCAGGATTTAAATCTGTAGCTGGAATAGAGAGACCAGGTTGTTTTGATATATGGATTGTTGCTCAAAAAAATAAAGTTGATAAACAAGAATTTACTTCAAAAGTAAAAAAAATATTAGAATTTTAAAATATAACTAATTATTTTTAGTTTTTTTATTATTATTTGTTTTTAAAAACCACTAAAACCCATTGCCCATTTTTCAAATTCATCAATTGTAATTTTACTAGGCCTTAAATCAAATTTTCTTTTATCTTCTGGGTTTTTAGTTTTATCTAAATAACGTTTTTTAACTGCCGCATCAATGAATTTAAAAATAGTAGGTCGTGAGGCAAATTTTTTTGGTATATCATTTATAAGATCCTCTAAACTATAGGGGGATTTGGTATAATGTTTTTCTAATACAAAAAACCATATAAAAATTAATATCAAATCTGATCTATAAAATGCAATTGATTTAAATTTTTTATTTGAATTTTCAAAATCATTTTTTAAAAATTTAGTAAATTTAAGATAATCCATAAAATGTGATAAAATATTTTATTTAAAAAATTAAGTTAAATAAATTTACTGAAATATTGATTTTTAAAATACACAACAAATTTACACTATAACTAACTTTTGGTGCATTTATGACGCATACTAAATCCAGAATTAAAATTTATCATAATAATATTTGTAATCAATAGGTCTGCTGTTCGAAACCGTGCGGAGACGGAATAAAAAAATTAATTAGTAATTTTTTTTAAAATAATTAATAGCCATTTCAATTCCATCATTAATAGAAATTTTTGAAACAAAGCCTAATTTTTTTTGTAAAGATACAGATCCACCTCTTGCAAATACACCCTCAGGTTTATTTGAGTTACCAAATACTTTAATATTTTTTTTACCTAACATGTTTAAAATTAATTTTGCTAAACTAATAAAATTTAAAAATTTACCATTTGATAAATTCACAGCTTTTCCATTTTTAATTTTTTTTGAAATAATTAAAGAACCTCTCACTACATCTTTTATATGAATGAAATCTCTTGATTGAAGTCCAGTGCCCCAAACAATAAAATTTTTATTTTTATCATGCTCTATGGCCCTTTTTATAATACTGGGAAAGGGATAATTTAAATCTTGATCTGAACCATACCCTGAAAATGGTCTAAACACAGTATTCTTAATTCCATATTTTTCAAAAGCTAACAAAGCTAAATATTCGTTATTTAATTTTGCCCAACCATAAGAAAGATCTGGTTTGCCAAGATATTGTTTTGAAAAATCAATATCTGACTCTTTTAATAATCTATAATTTTTCTTTTTTTGTAGATTAATAGGATATGCAGCGCTAGAAGAATAGGTAATAATATGATTAATCTTGTTTTTATTTTTAACAGCCCACCTCCAAAATGCTGTATCTATCTCTAAATCTTCTGCAACAGCAAGTGGATTATATTCAATAACTTCTCTCCCACCAACAATTGCAGCTAAATTTATTACTAAATCAAATTTTTTATTTAATTTTTTTTTAAAATAATTCCTGCAATCTTGATTGATAAATTTAAATTTTTTTTTAAATTTATATGGATTAAATAATTTCCATCTTTTTGGACTCAAACCACCAGATAATGGAGCTATGTTATCTACAATCTCTACATAGTATTTCTTGCTTAAAAAATGTTCTGTATAATGTCTGCCTACAAAACCAGCTCCTCCAAATATTAATACTTTCATGAATATAATTTGTTAATTTATCATTAAAATTTATGCAAATATTATTATAATACGTAACATAAAGAGATTTATTTCAATAATTATTTAATTAATCTTCTCCACTCATTAAAAGCTAAAGAGCTCAATTTTGGAAGAAAGTTATGTATACTTTCAGGATTTTTATACAAACTTTCCACAAGATTTAGAGAATTTACATAGCCAATATATTCATCTTTGAAATCCTTTATTAAATTATGCTGATTTCTTTCCTGATAAACAGTGGGTTCATTATAAACAACTTTATATTTTTTAGATGTCACATAAAAAGCTGCCCAAATATCATCCATTCTTCCAACGTGAGGATAAAGAAAATAATCCTTAACAACTTTTCTTGTTATTAAAGTATTTTGTGAATTAAATGGGGAAATTTTTTTTGAAAAAAATGGAAAATCATTTTTTTTAAACTTACATTCTGGTTTATATATCATTCTACAGACTGCATCTATATCTGGGTCTCCGTTCCAAAAATTTGCTTGAATATCAGGCTTAAATAAAACTTTCTTTTTTGTAGAATACTTACGATTATTCACTAACTCTAATGGCATGCCTCTATGCCACAAATTAGAATGACTAGTATAACCTACAGGATCAAATATTTTTTTGTTTGTTGTAATTTCTTTACATTTAAATTTTTTATTTAAATAAATATTTTTAAACCAGTTTGCATAAGGAATATTATCATCATCTATCAACGCTATAATTTCTGCCCCTCTTTCGTAAGCTTCTAAAATCGCAAAGTTTCTTCGTTGAATACAATTCCATCCAATTAATTTTGATAATTTTGGCCATTTTTTTTCTTGATAGCTTGTAGATAAAACAATTGAATTTTTTAAATTGAAATTTTTTGATTTTTTATCCAAGGCTACAATCAATTTGCAGTTTTTATTTTTTGCAAACAGCTTTAGAGCTTTAGTAGGTTTATTAATTGTTGTTGTAGCAATATAAATCATAAATTATTCCAAAAAACTTTTAAATAAGAAAGATAGCTCTTTATAGTTATTGAGGAATAACCCTCAACTCTTTTTTTCCATTTTGCTGGAACAGTAATTACTTTAAACCCCATTTTCATAGGAACTAAAAGCAATTCTAAGGCAAAACCATGTCTCAATTCTTTTATTTTAAAGCCTTTTAATGCTCTTTTGGGATAAACTCTGTAAGCGAAAGTAAAATCTAAAATTTTATAATTAAAATAAAATATTAATAATTTTTGAAAAAAAAAATTTGCTAAAAACTTAATTATACCATAATCACTAAAACCTTTGGCACTTATCCATCTATCTGCTGACACTATACTATCTAAATTTTTTGAACTTATCTTAATCATTTTATTTAGTTCATAAGGGTTTGTCTCTAAATCTGAAGCCATTATAGCAATATGATTTTTTGATGCCTTTGTTATACCAAGATCAATTGCACCACCGACAAATGGTTTTTTTTGAGGGTAATATTTTAAATTTTTGTATTTTTTTTTTAGATTAAAGATCTGATTACTTACATTCTTGTTTGTTAATTTTTTTGAAAATATAATAATATACTCTTTTTCTATCTTAATTTTATTTAAAATAATTAATGTTTTTTTTAGTGAATTTATCTCGTTTAAAATTGGTAGAATTATAGAAATCGAATATTTACTTTTAGTCATTCAAAATTGACCTTGATGTATTTTTTTTGTCATTTGACAAACTTTCTGCTGAATAAATACCAATATATTTTTTATATTCTTTATTATTGTAGTCATGCAAGGTGAGAATTTGACCTTTTCCTAGAGGAAATTTAAAATCACCAATATGATCAAAATTTTTACCGAATTGAAAATCAGTATTTTCTTTATTAAAATTTGATATTGCTAAAGGTTCCCCATTAGTATCATCAAGACCATAATCTGTAACAAATAAATCGTCAAAATAACAAAAGGTTCTGGGAAGCAATAAACCTTTCTCTGCAAGTAAAGGAATTTTATCTAAAAATGACTTAGTTGATGAATAAAGATCTAAATCAAAAAAAATACATCCAATTTTATTTTTATTAATTTCTATGAACTTATTAATAGTTTCAGATACGTCACCAACAAAAATTTGAACATCTTCATACTCTTTTTCTAAATCCATAATTTTATTATTTGTATAATCACCTCCCTTCCAAAAAAAAGGTAAGTCTTCTTTCTCTGTTATATTTGGTAATCCTGTGCCAGTATCAAAACCAGATATTTTAATCTTAATATCTAATACACTTTCAATTTTTTTTTTATAATTATATAAGGATCTAATTCCGTCTCCACCCGCAACACCAAGCTCAATAACAGTGATTTCTTTATGACCAAGTTTAAGTGCAACTTTAGCTGTCTCATAAATTAAAGATTCATAATGTGGTCTAAAAGTTCTAAATTTTAGGCTTAAGTATTTTAGAAAAGCGACTCTTAAAGGTTTCTCATAACCAAATATTCTCAATAATAATAATTTTATTTTGTATAAATTTTTTTTAATCATTTTTTAAAACAACTATTGCTATCATATAAAACATAATTTTTACTCGAATTTATTATTTCACATTTAATTAATAAATCTTTTTGTCTACCTTTTTCTATCAGAATATGGCTGGTTTTCTGTATTAAATTTATTTCATTTAATAATTTAGATTGAATTTCAAGATTGGAAGCTCTGTAAAATTTTTTAACAATATTAACTCTTTCATACCAATCAACTATTTCATTATTTTTGAATGCATGAAATTTCCAATTAACAAAAATTGGAATAGAAGTATTCATTCTTATATCTTCAATATAAATAGGAGTCAAAAGAAGGTCTATTTTTTTTGTATCATTAAGAAAAATAAATAAATCTTTTTTATCATCTAATTTCTTATTAAATCTTTCTTCAATAAATATATTTTTTAAAAAAAAAAACTGAAAAAACTACAAGAAATAATATGGTTATAAATTTTAAATTTAAGTTAATTTTTTTTACGAAATAACTAATTATTACTAAACTTGTAATTGGCATTAAAAAAACAGATGATCTCCAAGGAAATAATAAAGCAATAAAATAATTATTAGTAAAATACTGTATTAAAGTTAATGAAAAACTTAAAACAAAAACCACTAACAATGGTATAAAAAAAGACTTCTTATCTCTAATTAAATACAATCCTATACCTATAATAACTATCGATATAAAATCTTTATAAGTAAACCATTGAGATATTTTGGCATGATGTGGAATTCTATCTTCCACTAATATTTTTTGTGCTGAAAAATTTATAGTGGGGTCTTCAATGATAAAATTAGAATAAAGAAAATAGACTACAGGAATGATTAAAATAAAATAAATAATTCCTATTTTAAAAAAAGATAAGTAATTTTTATTAATTAATTTACAAATTAAATATCCTAAAATAAAAAAAATACTATGAATTAAATAAGTTGGATGAAAATAAACTGCTATACATATAGCAATAACTGATAGAGTAATTTTAGAATTTAAAAAACAAAAAATACTAAGAAAAAAAAATATTCCAAAAGTCGATGGTTGCAAAGTCTCATTTATCACAGACTGACCAGCGACTCCTACAAAGTAAGAATTTTCATGGAAAAATATAAGAAAAAATAAAAACCATAAAATTACTTCCCTTTGATTAAATTTATAATTTTGATCTAAAATTTTAAATAAAGAAAAAGTACATATAAATAATAAGAGGTAATATAAAATATAAATAGATTTTATTGAAAAAAATTTTGATAAAATAAATGTTAAATAAGTATAAAGAGGCACATGATTAGTAAAATTTGTGACCCAATCATTGTTTAAATTATTAAAAGAAATTAAATTTTTAAAACCATAAATTAGCAAAACGTGATTTCCTTTAAACAAGTACTGTTGAGTAATTGTAGCTAGAAAAATTAATACGAGAAAAATTGATAATTTATTTTTATAAATATGATTATATAGATTTTTCATTTAATTTAATTTTATTTAGAAATTATTAATTATATTTTATTTATTCAATTTTTTAGTTTACTAAAAAACTGCATATATCTAAATTTTCTTTACAATTAATTTTTTCAATGTCTTTACCATCAATAGTTATTTGAGCATTTAAATCTGAAATGTAATCTTTATTATAATTTGATAAAATAACATTTCGTGCCTCGATACTAGGTGATCCATATTCAATTTTTTTGATATAAGCAGCTAAACCTATATTTACTTTATTAATTTTTATATTTTCTAGTTTAACAGTGCTATCATCTTTGCTAGCTACACCAATATTTGAATTTTCAATTAAAATATCTTTGGCTGTTAAAACACTACCCTCACCTACGCTTATTGCCTTATCCCCTGAACCGTCAATATATATATCTTTTAATGTCACATCGCTTCCAGAAAAATCAATAGCATCGTTATTACTCATTAAAAATTTAGAATTGATTATAGAACCCTGACTAAAATCAACATCAATAGAATCAGAATTAGTCTTTTCAAAATAAGAATTTTCGATATGAAATTTTGATCTAATTATATTTAAATAATCATCACCAATTAAATTATTATAAAATTTAGTATTTAAGATTCTAACATCTGCCTCGTAAAAGTTTATTGAACCCAGTAATCCTTTTCCTGAAATTAAAGTTGGTGCAGATAAATTTTTAAACACAACATGATTTAAAACAGATTCCTCTTTAGTATTAATTACAAGAATTCCATTTCCATTATTTTTGTCTGAATTTTCATCAGATGAACTGATTGTAACTGGATTGCTTTCACTTCCATTTATAAAAATAGGTGAAAAAGAAACCAATTGTCCGTTTAAAGAGAAATTTATTGTGCTATTTTTAATAATTAATTTATAATCTTTTGGAATAATTATTCTATCATCAATCATCCAATCTTGGTTGTCAACTATAAGATTATTTTCAACCTTCTTAATGGATTTATATTTTTTTAATAAAGAATTAATCTCATTTGATTTGTAATTAAATGTCTCTAAATTAGAATTATTATTCCAAAATTTAATTTTGTTTGAATAAAGTTTTTTTTGTCCAAGTATTCTATAATTTATATCTAAGGTATCTAAATTATCCTTATTACATATTAAATCATAACAATTTATTTTAACAATCTTTTGATAAATTTGAGAATTTAAGTTTAAACCATCAATATAAATTTTATCTTGTAATTTTAAGTATTTTCCATTTGAACTTAGACTGGTGATTTCTATTGGAAGAATCTGTGTGTTTGTAACCTTTAATTCTATAATATTATTTTCAATTTTTACTAAGTTAAAATAAGGTTTTTGAATGGGTTTCAAAGTATTTTGAATAAAATTTGAAACATCTTTAAATTCTTCACTAACAAATAAACTTTTAGATGGAAAATTTATTTTTAATATTTTTTTAATTTCATCAAATTCAGATTGGTTTTCTTGAATTAAGTTTGAAATATACTCTGATTTTGAATAATTATTCAATTCTGAAAGATATTTTTCATAAAATATTTCATCATCGTAAAGTAAATCTAAAAAAGATTTTTGCCAAGGATACCTAAGTTTATCACTTTTAAACACCCACGGGTTAAAACCAGAAATAAATTTTTTAGGGTCTGTATGAACTTCTTTTGAAATTGGTTCTAAAAGATTTGAGACTGGATTATAATAAAACTTCATATCATCAACATCAAATTCATAAGAGCCAAATATAGCTCTTATCGCCATAATCTTAGTAAACTGATCAATGTCAAAAACTTCATTGACTTTTAATTCTTTATTTCTAAACATTTCCAAAAGCGTAACGGCTTGATTTAAATATTTTTCTTGAACAGTTCCTTTGTAAGATTTTTTAAATTGGATTGGTCTTATTTGAGATCTCCAAAAATAATCTGATATTTTATTTTGACCTAAATTTTTTATATTAACATGCTCGTCAAGTCTTTCTTCATTAGAAAAATTTATTATAGGTCCTTCTCTCCTTTTGTTATTTTCTATTAATTCTTTCATGCTTCTTTCTTGCAATGTATAGAGACCATATTTATTACCGTTTACTATTAATTCTATAAATTTAGTTCTATGATATATGAGACCCTCCCTTTTTAAGGCTTTCATGTATAGCCATTCATGAAGAAAATTTAATGTTTCAGGGGGCTGTAAAGTAAATCTTCTCAAATTAAAAATCGATGGATTATCATCGTCAATTTTGACGTAAAATGACCATTTATAAGGATGTCTCCAATGATCACCCAACATACCTTTTAATCTAATTTTAATTTTATTTTTTTGGTTGTTATAATTTATTTTTGCAGATGACCATTTAACATCCTTGGGTCTTAAAAAATTATTTTTTAAAGCAATTTCTCTTGAGGATTTTATTTTTTCAAAATTTTTATAATTGATATCGATAATAATTTTTTCAACATCATATGTTTGAGATACAATTTTGCTATAAAGATTCTCGTATATTTTAGTAAAAAACAAATGAGGTTTCTTAAACAAATCATATTTTTCTGTCCATATACCTAAAATAAAAAAAAATAAAATTCCTATAATTATTTTTAAAATTAAATTAGAGCCTAAATTAAATTCATTTTTTTTCTCAAACTTCATTACTTTCCTAAAACAGATCTAAGTCCATTTATATATTTTGAATTTCTACTTGCTTTAATTGGTATATTGATATCTAAATCATTTAAATACATTTTATCTTCTTTATTAAACTTAAATTCAATAACCAAATAATCTTGAGTATAATTTTCAAAATTAAAATTTGGTTTTTTAATAGCAAATCTTTGATCGAAAATTTTAATATTTTTATCAAGTGTTATTCTTAGTTTTTTATTTTCACTTATAAAATATTCTCTATTGTATCTATTAATCAATATTTTTTCTGAATTATGATTAAATAAAATTTTATACTCAGGAGGAAGTGAAGATAAAATTTTACTTTTAATTAATTTCCAATTAGTTTCTTTCTTTAAAGTTAAACCATCAATTTTAAATATTTTTTTATATCCATATATGTTTTTTTTAAATTTAAATTCTAAACATCCTTCATTTTTATTTTCATTTGAAAACAAATCTCCATACCATCTATATCTTACTTTTAATCTTGAGGGCAAACCTGTTAAATTGTCATTGAACGCTTTGTAACTATGTGAATCAAAATATATATTATTAATATTTCTGTCCTCATATTCTTTAAAAAAACCAAATTTATTTAGCTTAATCCAATTTTTTAAAATATGATAATTGTGATTGTAACAGATAAATTTTAGCTCACTTCTATAAATATTCATTAAATAGGCTAAATATTTGGAACTTGATTTTGATCAATAAAATTGATTTTAACATTAGGATATTTTGATTGAATAGATTGGTTAATGCTTTCTAATTTATCTAAATTTCTAACATTTAAAATAAATGTTGCTTGATATATTTCGTTAGTAACATCAAGTTTGATCAAATTAAAATTATCATTTTCTAGTTTTAAAACTTGATTAATATCTTTCGTTATTTCTGAAGTATTTTGATTTTCTTTTTTTTCAATTTCTAAATTTAAAAATATATTTTTATCAATAGTTCTGATTTTTTTAATTTTAACGATATAAAGAAGTAGCAATATCATTAAAACAGCTACTGTAGTTGGAATAGTTTGATTTGCTCCATATCCTAATCCTGCTGCTATGCATAAAAATAGATAAGCCAATTCCTCAGGTTCTTTTATTGGAGTTCTAAATCTTACAATTGATAAAGCACCTACAAGACCTAGTGATAAAGCTAGAGAGGATTTTACAATATAAATAACCAAAACAACTGTAAGAGTTATGAATGGAAACAAATTACTGAAATCATCTCGATTAGTTAAAGTTGTAGAAAATTTTTTGTAATGAAATTTTATTAATATAGAAATTATAAATGCAATAAATAAATTTAAAACTATTAATGATAAATCTATTTCTGAATTTGAGTTTATTTGGATATTTTCTAGCATAAAATTATATAAACAAATTATTGATAAATTTAAAGTTGTTAATCTATGTAGTTTCCTTTCTTAGTTGCTCAATTTTAATCTTTTTTTGAAGACTTCTGTTTTTATCATAAAGAAGATTAAACTTTATTTTACTATTAGTTTTCACTGTAATTGATTTAGCATTTCTTACTTCTAAATTATCTGCAACGGCACTAATTGGTCTCTTAGATGGGTTTAAGTTGGTTATAACTATTTTTGATCTATCATTTACA
>MDSZ01183688.1_pt1 | contig 10424 bp, 12 predicted proteins | sample 811201 | NCBI WGS metagenome assembly MDSZ01 (sample SAMN05326647, study PRJNA326480) | marine metagenome | isolation source: seawater | place: Indian Ocean: North | collected 2010
AAAAAATCATCGATTTTTAAAATTAATTTATTCACATTAAGTAAGTTGTTATAAAGAAAACTTTACTGGCTAATTAATTTATTTTAAATTCGAGAAAAAATGTTTATGAAAAAGTTGTCCCTACTTATTACATGTTTTATAATGGTCATGAGTGTAGCTTGTGCACAACAAGAAAATCCACCATTTATTGAGGTTTCTGATGATTCTGAGATATATCTAGAAAAGATAGTTGATGGAATTGAAATACCCTGGGGGATGGTATTTATTGATACTGATGAGTTCCTTGTAACTAATAGAGATGGGTCTTTATATCATGTTTTAAATGGTATAAAAACAGTTGTCAATGGTCTTCCAGAAATAGATTATAATCGACAAGGAGGTCTTCTTGATCTGGCTATTGATAATAATTTTAAAAAAAATAGATTTCTTTATTTTACCGCAAGCGTTAATACAGAAGGAGGTAAGGGATCAAACACTGGTTTATATAGAGCAAAATATGATAATTTTCAACTAACAGATTTAACTCTATTGTATAAAGCTACTCCTAACTCTTCCCAAGGAAGACATTATGGTGGAAAAATCCTTATTGATGAAAGCTACATCTACTTTTCAATTGGTGATAGAGGAAATAGAGATGTTAATCCCCAAGATCTTACTAGGGACGGAGGGAAAGTTTATAGGTTAAATTTAGATGGGTCAATACCAGAAAATAATCCATTTGTAGATGTTAGAAATGCAAAGAAAGCAACATGGAGTTATGGACATAGAAATCAACAAGGCATGATATTTGGTCCCACAAAAGGTGAGATATGGGTCAATGAACATGGTCCTAGAGGTGGGGATGAAATAAATATAATTAGAGAAAGTGACACTATCTATAATAATGCGATTGTTACAAGAAATTATGGATGGCCTTTAGCTTCATATGGACTAAACTATAGTGGAACAAAATTTACTAATTATACATCATTAGATATAGCTCAATCACCGATATACTATTGGACTCCATCAATAGCTCCATCTGGTTTTGTTATGCTAAAATCAGATATATATCCAAAGTGGAAAGGTAACTTGTTTGTAGGCTCTCTTAGCTTTCAATATCTTGAAAGGATTGAATTAGTGGGAACACGTGTAATGAAGAGAGAGAAAATTTTAAATAAAATAGGAAGAGTAAGAAATGTAGTTGAAGGACCAGATGGTTATTTGTATGTAAGCATTGAAAGAAAGGGAATATTTAAAATAATTCCTGATACCATAGAAATATCTAAAACCTATGAGTAATCTTTATTTAAAGATTAAAGAAATTATAAAAAAGCCATATTTTAAATATGTAATAATAACTGTTGCATTTATTATATGGATGACATTTCTAGACACAAATTCATTCCAAATTCACAATGAATTAAATAATGAAATAGATATGCTTGAAAAGAAAAAAAAAGCATTAATTGAGGAAACAGAAAAAGATAAAGAGTTAATTAACAAACTATCAGATATTGATAGCCTTGAACATTTTGCTAGAGAAAACTATAACCTAAAAAAAGAAAATGAACAGATCTTTATAATCGAATATGAAGAAGATGAATAATAATTTAGTTAATGGGTAAAATTATTTCTATAGCAAATCAAAAAGGGGGAGTTGGTAAAACAACAACATCAGTTAATTTATCTGCTGCTTTAGGAGTTTTAGAAAAAAAAGTTTTATTAATAGATGCTGACCCTCAAGGAAATGCTTCTTCTGCCTTAGGATTTGATTTTAAAAATGGGCATAAAGGATTATATGATATTCTCAGCGGTTTTGAACCAATAAAAAAAGTAATCAAAGAATCATCATCCCCTAATCTTGATCTAGTTGCTTCAAATATTGATTTAGTTGGAATTGAGATAGAATTAATAAATGAGAGTAAGAGGGAATATAGATTAAAATCTGCATTGGATTCAATTTCTAAGAATTATGATTTTATTATTATTGATTGCGCACCTTCTTTAGGGTTAATTACAATTAATGCTTTAACAGCTTGCAATTCAGTTATTGTTCCAATCCAATGTGAGTATTTTGCATTGGAAGGACTTGGAAAATTACTTAATACTATCAAAAGTATTCAAAAGATTCATAACGAAGAATTGGATATTGAAGGTCTATTATTAACTATGTTTGACACTAGATTAAGACTTTCAAATCAAGTAGTTGATGAAGTAATTAAACATTTTGGAGAGATGGTCTTTAAAACTATTATAAAAAGAAATATTAAATTAGGGGAAGCTCCAGGATTTGGAAAAGATATTATCAGTTATGATGCAACATCTAGGGGAACCAAAAATTATCTTTCACTAGCTAATGAGATAATTCAAAAAAACAAAAACTAAATGTCTAAATCAAAAAAACAAAAAAAAGTTCTTGGGAGAGGCTTAGCTGCACTTCTTGATGATTCTGAGCCTAAAAACATCTCATTTGGTAAATCAAAAGACAGTTTTAGCTCATCGGAGGAGATTGATATACAACATATTGAAATTAACCCAAACCAACCTAGACTTAATATTGATAAAGGCAAGCTGCAAAACCTTTCTGACTCTATCAAAGAGCTTGGCATTATTCAACCAATAACAGTTAGAAAGATTGGCTCTAATAAATATGAAATAATTTCTGGTGAGAGAAGATTTAGGGCATCAAAACTTGCAGGCTTACTATCAATACCTTGTTATATAAAGAGAATAGATGAAGAAACTGATTCTCTTAAAATGGCTCTAGTTGAAAATGTTCAAAGAGTTGACCTTGACCCTATTGAAATTGCTCTTACATATAACAGGTTAATTAATGAACTTGATATAACTCAGGATCAACTAAGTAAAATTGTAGGAAAAGACAGAACTACTATCTCTAATTTTATCAGACTACTTAAATTAGACCCAATAGTCCAGTCTGGAATAAGAGACGGTTTTCTCACAATGGGACATGGAAGAGCTCTTATTAATTTGGAAAACAAATCAAATCAACTTGATATTTATGAAAAAATAATAAGTAGAAATCTTTCTGTAAGGCAAACAGAAAGTTTAGTAAAAAACATAAAATCAGGAAATAAACAATCAACTAGATCATCTGATGTTTCAAGGATATATGTGGATGCAACTAGTAAATTTGAGACCTTTTTCAATTCTAAAGTTAATATAAAAGAAAGCTCCTCAGGAAAAGTTAGTTTGAATGCGGTGTTTGAAAATATTGATAAATTATATGAAATATTAAAGAAAATATCAAATTGAAAAAATTGTTCATCCTATATTTTATTTTATTTTCTTTTCAAACTATGGAATCTCAAAGGATAGATAAAGATTCTATAAATATTAGAAAAGAAAAATTGATGAATGATCCATTAACTCCTTCTAAAGCTGCTTTTTATTCTGCTGTACTTCCAGGATTAGGCCAAGTATATTCTAGAAGAGGTTGGATGGTCCCCATAATATACGGTGGTTTAGGTGCTTCAGCATACTATTATGATTATAATAAAACAGAGGCAAATAAGTATAGAACAGCTTATAAAAGAAGACTATCCGGTTATTTTGATGACGAATATATGGATATAATACCTGAAACTGAGAAACTTTTAGAAGGAATGAAATTTCACAGAAGATATAAAGATATTTCATTTATATTTTTAGTTGGAACTTATGTTTTAAATATAATAGATGCAAATGTAGGTGCACATTTATTACAATTTAATGTTAGTGAGGATCTGTCTTTTGAACCATACATAAATAATAACTATTTAAATAGAAATGAAAGTATTGGGCTTAGCTTAAAAATAAATATTGATTAGGTATGAATCTTATTGAATGGCTATATTTTTTTCTGATTATAAATTTAATTATTGGTCTTGGCTCCTGGAAACTATTTAAAATTTCAGGAAAGAACCCATATACATCTATTATTCCCTTTTATAATATCATAAATACTTTAGATATCATAAAAAGACCAAGATGGTGGATAATTTTAGTATTCCTTCCAACAATTAATCTCTTAATGATTCCTGTTATATGGGTTGAGTTTATTAAAAGATTTAACCATGGTACAAAAAGAGATATATACTTAATGCTTTTATCTTTAGGTTTTTATACTTTCTACATAAACTATTTAAGCAATAAAAAGACTTATATAGATTCTGAGATAACTACAAGTGGATTTGAAAAATCTATAGGGTCTTTTGTATTTGCAATTGTTGTTGCAACAATTGTACATAATTATTTTATACAACCATTTGTTATTCCAACAGGTTCTTTAGAAAAAAGTTTAAAAGTAGGTGACTTCTTATTTGTCAGTAAATTTCACTATGGAGCTAGAGTTCCTCAAACTGTTGTTGCACTTCCATTAGTTCATGATACAATACCTTTAATTAAAACTAGATCATATTTTAAAAAACCTCAATTACCATACTTTAGACTTCCTGGATTTCAAGAAATTAAACAGAACGACATAGTAGTATTTAACTGGCCGGCTGACACAGTTAGAAAGTTCTTTGTTAAAGAAAAAGGGGTTATAAAACCAATGGATAAAAAATCTAATTATGTTAAAAGAGCCGTTGGTATGCCAGGTGATGTTTTTGAAATTAAAGATGGGGTTATATATATTAATGGAAAAGAGAATATTCTTCCTTATAGGGCTAACCCATTATTTAATTATAAAATTTACTCTAATAATGGTATCTCATCATCAAAACTTACCAGTCTTGGAATAAATAACTTTATTAGAAAATATGAAATAGATATCTCCAACCAGTCATCAAATTCTCTAAATAAATTATTACCACATCTACTAAGTTATTCTCAAATAGAAGACAACAAGTTAATTATTATAACTGATGATAAAGGTGTACCAATAGAGCTTGTTAGGAGTCTAAATCTTAGTATTGTTGAACTACTAGAAAAAGAAAAAGAGCTTAAACTAACTTTTGATGAGCTTAAAAACCTTGAACAAAAAGCAGGATTTGATAGTATTAATAGATTAATTCAGAATACCAAATTATATAACACTAACTACTTTCCAAATAATATAAAATTCAACTGGAATAATGATAATTTTGGTCCAATTAAAATTCCAAAACAAGGTCAATCTGTTAATATTAATCTTGATAATCTTCCAATCTATAAAAGAATTATTAAAGAATATGAAAATAATGATCTTAAGATTATTGATAATAATATCTATATAAATCAAGAAGAGTCTACATCATATACATTTAAAATGAATTATTACTGGATGATGGGTGATAATAGATATAACTCTGAAGATTCAAGAGTTTGGGGCTTTGTTCCTTATGACCATGTCCTTGGAAAGCCAGTTTTTATATGGATGAGTATAGATGGTTTATTTGAAGGTATTGGTAATTGGAAGATAAGATGGGATAGAGTTTTTACTACTGTTGGATTAGATGGTGAACCAAGATCCTATTTACCTCACTTTATTGCATTTATTCTTTTATGGCAATTATATTTTTTTATTGTTAAAAAAAGAAAAAAATCTACAACTGATCCTTTGTCTTAAATAATAATTCTTTTTCTTTTTTTGTAAGACTTTCATATCCTGATTTACTTATCTTATCTAATATTTCATCAATTATTATTTGATTTTCCGATTTAGTTGACTTATTGATTTTTAGTTTACTAATAATATTTGTTAAGTTGATATTAAAACTATTATTATATAAATTCATTGCATAGATATATCCATAAATAGCTCCTCCAAGATGAGCTATATTCCCTCCAGGGTTATCGATAGGTATTTGAATTAAACTTAATAAGACATAAACTATCCCAATGTATTTTAATTCAATATGAAATAGTATTAGGCTTACCTTATTATTAGGGAAATAAGTACAAATAAAAATTAGAACTGAATAAACAGCTGCAGAAGATCCGATTAAAGATGTAAAATCATTCTTAAATACTGGAAATAGGTTATAACTTAAAATAAAAAAAGAACCACCAAAAAGAATTCCATAAAAGTATGTTTTAATATATTTTCTCTCATCAAAAAAATTCAAAAAGTATTTAGAGGCAAAATAAAGTATTAGCATATTCCAAAAAATATGATAAAAATCTTTATGAATAAATGCATAAGTAATTATTGTCCATATCCTTTTTAAAAAAGAATCTATTTGAGGATTTAACTCAAAGAAGCTAAAAAATGAAAGTGTTTTGAAATTAAATAGATACAAGATTGTACTTATTATTAGAGGGATAAGGAAAATTAAAATATTAATTAGAATTATCTTTTTATAAATAGGTGTTTTCTTAGAAGAAAAGAAAATATGAGTTATATTATATTTATTTAAAAATGATAGATTCATAGATCCCATCTCTTATTATTAAAATTATTTTTCTTCCAGTACCACATCATAACAAATCCTGTAATAGCTCCTCCAACATGGGCAAAATGGGCAATTGGTCCTACAGAATAAGATGTAAATCCAAAAAATAAATCAAATAAAATTAAGATTGGAACTAAATATTTAGCCTTAACTGGTATAGGTGGAAAAAGTAACATTAGCTGGACATTAGGGAATAGCATTGCAAATGCTACTAATATACCATACAAAGCACCCGAAGCACCAACCATTAAAGCTTTGAATGATTGAATTCCAGAAAAGAGTCTATCTTCACCAATAGATTGAATTAATGAAGTATTAAGCCTACCTGTTTCATAGAAAATATTAATTTCTCCTTTGCTAAGACCATATTCAGATAAAATTTGATTAACTGAAACAATATCAATATGATAAATTATGGTTTGGAGTAAAGCAGCTCCAAGTCCTGCAGATATATAAAAGAAAATAAATTTTTGCTTACCCCACATTTGCTCAAGAGGTGTACCAAACATCCAAAGTCCAAACATATTAAACATTATATGAGTTAAATCACCATGCATAAACATATGCGTTATTGGCTGCCAAATAAAAAAGTTAGGATTATTAGGATAATGCATGGCAAATAAATCGTACATTATTTCTCCTAAAACTGAAGAAGCAAAAAAGAAGATAATATTTATAATCAATAGATGCTTTACTATTTCAGTTATTCTACCCATTTAAAAAATTTTTATCTAAATCTTTTTTATCCAAAGTAACAAATATTTGTTTATTAAATGGTGAAAGTTTAGGCTCTTTACAAGAGAATAATTGATTTATAATAGTCTGCTGTTCCTTTAATTTAAGTGGTTTTCCTGTTCTTATAGAAAGTGATTTAGACATTTTTTTTGCTATTAAGTCTGATAGGCTAAAACTTTCTTTAATATTATATGAGATATCATCATTTAATAAATCCTCAAAAATTTCTTCAATAGGATTATCTGAAGTTACTGGTGGTATTGCATTTATAATAACAACTCTTTTATTTACAGTAAATTTAAATCCAATTGAATTAATAACATCTGTTATCTCAGCTAAAACAATTTCTTGATTTTTTGTTAGCTCAATTTCTATTGGAAAAATTAATTTTTGAGATTTTGAACTATTATCTGCACTAGATTTTAGAAAATGCTCATATAATATCCTTTGATGAGCTAGACTTTGGTCTACTATAATAACAGATGACCCTGTACTTGTAATAATATACTTATTAAAAATTTGAAAAATTTTGGGAGAATCTATTTCTTCATTATTATTTATTTTATTAAAAATTCCATCCTCAATATTAGATTCAAGCTCTTCCCAATCTGCATCATTTTTTTCTTTTTCGAAAGGATTAAAACTCGAGTCTACTTCTATAGATGGTTCTTTTGTAAATTTCTTTTGAGAATTATATGGTAGCTCCATAGATGGTTCCTTTTCAAAATCAAGAACTGGGGTAATCTGATAAACTCCTAAGCTATGCTTAATTGAAGAGTTAATTATTGAATAAAGATTTTGTTCATCTTCGAATTTTATTTCAGTTTTATTTGGATGAACATTAACATCAATCTTATTTGGATTAATATCAAGAAAAATAAAATAACCAGGATAATAGCCATCTCTAAGAAGGCCATCATATCCATTATTAATTGAATGATTTAAAAATTGACTTTTTATATATCTATTATTAACATATAAGAACTGATTAGCTCTTGATTTCTTAGATATTTCAGGTTTTAATATAAATCCTGAAATTTTAGCTAATGATGTCTTTTCATTTAAAGGGATAAGATTCTCATCAAATTTTCTTCCAAATATTGATGATATTCTTTTTCTTAAATTATTTTTTTTTAAATAAAAAAGTTCATCATCATTATGGATTAAATTAAATTCAATATTTGGATATGAAAGTGCAATTCTGTTAAATGAATCTATAATATGCCTTAATTCTACAAAATCAGATTTTAAAAAATTACGTCTTGCAGGGACATTATAAAAAAGATTCATCACCTTAATAGATGTTCCTTCTTGAGAAAACGGAGACTTTTCTATTACTACTTTATCAGCCTCTAATAAGATTTTATTTGTTTTATTTGTTCCTTTTTTTTTTGAAATCATCTCAACATTAGATATTGAAGATATTGATGCTAGAGCCTCGCCTCTGAAGCCCATTGATTTTATAGAGAAGATATCATCTATATCTTTTATTTTTGATGTTGCATGCTTCATAAAACACATTTTCATGTCATTCTCAGTCATTCCAATTCCATTATCGACAACTTGAATTAATGTTTTACCTGAATCTTTTACTATTAATTTAATTTTTGTTGATTCTGCATCAATTGAATTTTCAAGTAATTCCTTAACTACAGACGCAGGTCTTTGAACAACTTCTCCAGCGGCTATTTTATTTGAAACCTCAGGCGGTAAAATTTTTATAATATCAGACATATATTACTTATTATAAAAGATGGACAGGTCAAAATCAATTATATACAGAAATATTAATATTAAGATAATTATAATTAAGGTTAGAGTTTTATTTAATTCTTTATTTTTTCTATTCCTAGATCTATTTCTCTGATCTTCCCATATTTTTCTCCTATCATTCTCATTATATGTTTCTCGATAATTAACTAGCCTACCTTCAGAATTAAATACTGAAGCCTCTTCTTTTCCTTTATAGTATCTTGGAGTATAGTTAAATCTTCTATTCCTATTTAACTTAAAAAAATTTAATTTCATCTATTTATCTATAGTTGATATAAGTTTAAGTGCTGCAATTGCACAATCTTCTCCTTTATTTCCATATTTACCACCACTTCTTTCAAATGATTGATCAATAGTATTATCGGTTAATACACAAAATATAACAGGTGTTTTATACAAAATATTTAAATCTTTAATACCTGTAGAAACAGCATTGCATATAAAGTTAAAGTGAGGGGTTTCACCTTTAATAACACAACCAATAGCAATAACGGCATTTTGATTATTATTTTGGGCCATTCTACATCCATGAATTAATTCGAAACTACCAGGAACATCAAGTCTTTTTATATTTTCTTGTAATAAACCATTTTTAATTAATAGATTATTAGCTCCTTCAAATAGTTTATTCGTTATTTCAGAATGCCATTCTGAGACTACTAATGTTATTTTTAAATTTTCTGGATTAGTAATTTTAAGATTTTTATTATTCGAATCTTGAGATAACATAATTAATTATCTATATTTTCCAGTCTACCTAATTGAACATCAACAAAACTAGCTTCATATGAATCTGGGTATTCATCTTTAATCCTTTTAAGGTATTTAATAGCTAACCTTGTTTTTCCTAATTGTGAACCTATAATTGCAGCTTTATATAAAAACTTTGGCGATGTATAAACATTTTCAGAAGAATTAAAAGCTTTCTCATAATATTCAAGTGCTTCATTTGGTTGTTTTAATTCGGAAAAAGAATCACCTATTGATCCTAAAGCAATTGATTTTAAAAAGATGTCATCTGAGTCAAATTTTTCAAGAAAAATAATAGCATTCTCATAATCTTTAAGGTTCAAATATGACATACCAATCGAATAATTAGCAATATTTGCAGCTTTTGTATTCTTGAATTCCTTAGTTATATCAAGAAAACCATATCTCCCTTCACCTCCATTAATTGCTAGATCGAACAATGAATCTGATTCATTATCTGCAAGTATAGCTTGATCAAAAAATAATTGAGCTTGACTCATCTCAGTCATAGCTAGTTTTTCTCTTGGCTGTTTTACATATCTATCATATGATATAAAAGCAAGAACAGAGAAAGCTATTAATATTAATAGAGATAATATCCTGTTCTGATATTTAGCAATCCATTTTTCACTAGCACTTGCACCAGAATCTAACTTATCAAATACTTCGGCTGTCTGACTGTTATCTTTAAATTTCTGATTTTTTTGATTCTTTAATGATTTCTTATATCCTCTTTTTTTAAAAGTTGCCATAATTATTTTTTGAAACCCAAAATTAATGTTTTATTTTGAATTCTATTATGTTTTT
>MDSZ01212271.1_pt1 | contig 10424 bp, 4 predicted proteins | sample 811201 | NCBI WGS metagenome assembly MDSZ01 (sample SAMN05326647, study PRJNA326480) | marine metagenome | isolation source: seawater | place: Indian Ocean: North | collected 2010
AACGGGAATGGTGGTAACGGATCCGCTTTTCTTTCAGATTTCAAAGACAATATTCCTTGTCATATTCTAGTCGCGCCCGATGGCTATGAAAATAGCTGGAATATCTGTGGTGAGGATAGTGATGCCCCAGATATGGAAATGATTGAAGAGCTCATTACGGCTGTTGAATCATATGACAATGTTAATTCATCAATGATTCGAATTATCGGTTTTTCAAATGGTGCAGCCTTGACCAATCGAATTTTTGTCGAGAACAACCATCAAGGGATAGATAAATTCTGTGCGATTGTATCTCAATTTACGGATATGCAGTTACATAATCAGTCATTTTATGGTCCGTCAAGTGTCACCGAAGCAGGATTACCATTTTGTGGTTACGATACAGAATTTATTCCTGAAACAGGAAGACATTATTTGAACATATGCAATACTAATGATCCCATTATTCCTTATGACGGTGGACCTGCAGTGGGAGCAATTTTCGTTCCTGCTAAGGTTTCCATTTACGAAGTGGCTAAAAGTCAGGGATATACAGGATCAATAATTTCCGGAGATGGTGAGGAAATCAATAGCTCAGGTGTTTTTGAATACAATTATCTTTCTGGACAAGTTGTTCATATTCGCGGAGATGCGCAACATGGTTTAAATCCAACTCAAACTCAATTTTTATCAGATTTTCTGGAATTTGACTGTTCCTCATCTGGACTTATTACAGAGGAATATGAAAACATAAAAATTGAAACAAATCCAGGATTATCGGGGGTTCGATTAATAGTTAAAAATGAAAATACAACCGAATATACAACGATACTCACTGAACTAAATGGCAAAACGATCTATGAAGGCATAATTTCTGAAACGACTTTCATTCCAGCAATACCAGGGCAATACATCCTAAAGGTGCTTGGAGAAAATATAAAATTACAAGAAACGATTATCATTCTATAGATGTGTTTACTCCTAAACCCTTCTGAGACAGATAACATTATGAAAAATCTTAATCTTCCTCGTAATCGGAATCAAAGAATGTGGTAAATTTAATACCGTAACAGAATACAAAATAAAATGAATCTGAATATAGCAGTGCTGATTGATGGCGAGAATATACCGTCTGCCCACGTACAAGAAATGATGGAAGAAATCGCAAAATACGGAAACCCTACCATCAAAAGAATATATGGGGACTGGACGAAGCCTCGTTTATCTAAATGGAAAAATGTTTTGCTTGAAAACGCCATCACCCCTATTCAGCAATACAGCTATACTTCTGGAAAAAATGCCTCAGATTCTGCAATGATCATTGATGCGATGGATCTCTTATATTCTGAAAAAGTCAATGGATTTTGTTTGGTGTCCAGTGACAGTGATTTTACAAAGCTAGCTACACGACTCAGAGAGGCAGGCATGAAAGTTATCGGGATAGGTGAAAAGAAAACACCGAATCCATTTATTGTTGCATGCGACAAGTTTATTTATATCGAAATTATTGCCAACAAAGCGCAAAAGAAAGAAAATAAGGATAGCTCGAAGAATAGCGTCGATAAGATTACCAAAAAAGAAATCAAGCTCATTCAAAACTCCATATCAGATTTATCAGATGATGATGGGTGGGCATTTCTAGGAGATGTTGGTGGTTTGATTCAAAAAAAACAGCCCAATTTTGACTCGAGAAATTATGGCTTTGAAAAACTTACGCCACTCATAAAATCAATAGGATCATTTGAAATTGAACAAAGAGAGAGCACCAAAAGCAAGTACAAATTAATCTATGTTCGAAATAAAAATAGCTCCAAGCAGTCAAAATAATCAAGCTTTTTATAGTTAAACCTATTTTACATTCGGAAGATGAAAGGTGTAATTGAACAAGAATTCGGAATCAGATTAGTTGAAATTAAAGAGCTAAACGGTTACGAAAACAAAAATTATCTCATCAAAACGGAGAAAGAGGCTTTCATTTTTAAGACCTATCCATTCAATACATCCAATTTTGAACTTGTTGAAGCTGAAAATAAGGCATTGATCTTTCTTCAAAAAAGCACAGATTTACATACACCCCGTCCCATTGCATTTTCTGACCGTTCTTTCACAAAAAATATAGAGCTTGAAGGACAAAAGCTGACCTGTAGGTTATTATCCTTTTTGGATGGAGAATTCATGGGTGATTCTTTTTTTACAAAACAAATGGCAAGCTCTTTAGGGCGCTTTTTGGCCCATATTAATTTGGCCCTATTTAAATTTGAAAATCCAATCATTCGTGCTAGAAAGTGTGAATGGGATATTCAGCAAGTTCTTCTTAATCGAAAGTACATTGATGAAATTCCAGAAGTTTCAAAGCAAAATTTGGTGCATTATTTCATGCTTCAATTTGAGCAAAAGGTAGTCCCAATTTCTTCAGAGCTAAGAATGAATTACATACACAGTGATGCAAATGAATGGAATGTATTGCTCAATCAAAATGAGGTTACTGGCCTTATCGATTTTGGGGATATGGTGTATTCGCCTCTCATAAATGAATTGGCAACAGCGCTTACTTATATCTGCTATGATAAGGAAAGCTATTTTGAATGCATCCTCCCTCTCGTAAGTGCATATCACAAAATTGTTCCTCTTGAAAAGAAAGAAATTTCAATTATTTATTATCTCATCGCGGCCAAACTTTGTATCAGTGTCTGTCAGTCAGCTCATGCAAAAAATCATGACCCCGAAAACATTTACGCGGCAAGTAGTGAAGCAAACGCATGGAAAATGCTCCACAAACTTCTTGAAATAAATCCAATCGCCTTTGAGGATACCATCCTTAAAGAAATTGGTTTCGAAAGAAAAAAAAAAGAATCTGAAAAGCAGAAGTTAAGTACAAGGCATAAGTACTTAAGTAAAATTTTATCTGTTAGCTATAACAAGCCTATTCCTATGGAAAAGGCTGCATTTCAATACATGTATGATTCCTATGGAAATACATATCTAGATGCCTACAATAACATCCCTCATGTAGGGCATTCTCATCCAATTGTTGTAGAGGCAGGTCAGCGTCAAATGGCACAGCTCAACACCAATACGAGATACCTCTATGATATTCTACCTGAATATGCATCAAAGCTTTTATCAAAGCTCCCTTCAAGGTTGAATAAGATTTTCTTTGTGAATTCAGGCAGCGAAGCAAATGATCTTGCTATACGAATGGCAAAAGTGCATACTGGATATGAAAAAATCATGGTCTTAGAACATGGATATCACGGACATACGCAAACTGGAATTGATATCAGTGACTATAAATTCAACAACCCCAAAGGTCAGGGTCAAAAGGAATTTATTGTCAAAACAGGTTTACCAAATGCTTACAATGGTAAATATCGTGGACATGACTGTGGTTCAAAGTATGCAAAAGACACCATCAATGAAATTGATTCATCAGAGAAAAATATTGCTGCTTTCATATGTGAACCTATTGTAGGCTGCGGGGGCCAGGTGCCATTGGCAAAAGGGTATTTAAAACCCGTTTATGACGCGATACATAAACAAGGAGGTATTTGTATCAGTGACGAAGTTCAAACTGGATTTGGACGTCTTGGGGATGTTTTCTGGGGATTCGAGGAACACAATGTAGTACCCGACATGGTTGTCATTGGTAAACCAATGGGTAATGGACATCCGATGGGTGCAGTTATTACGAGCGAAGAAATTTCAAATTCTTTTGAAAAGGGAGTGGAATTTTTCAGCTCTTTTGGTGGAAATCCAGTTTCGTGCGCCATCGGAAAATCTGTTTTAGAGGTCATTGAAAGCGAAAACCTTCAAGAAAATGCACGAGTGACTGGGAATTATTACAAGTCTCTTTTTGAAGAATTAAAAAAGCAGTATGCGGTCATTGGTGACGTTAGAGGTTCAGGTTTATTTTTAGGCATTGAGTTCATTGATGAATTTGAAAAACCAAATACCATTTTGGCACAACATATTAAAAATGAGCTTAGAAAGAACTACATTTTAATCAGCACGGATGGACCTTTTGACAGTATAATCAAAACCAAACCTCCTCTCGTTTTTAAGCGCGAAAATGCCCTAAGGGTTGTTGAAGAAATCGATGGAATCATTCAAAACAGATAAAGTCAAAAATAATTTACGTTATTCTTTTTTCGATTTATTAAAATTCATGATAAGAAAATAGGCAACCCTTTGCACTTTTTTAGTGTTATTATAACGCCAAACTACAACTATGAAAATTTTACCGGATACATCCAACGCTTCGGTATGGAAATTTTTAATGATTTTTCCATGTTTAATCTTTGAGTTTTGTGCAGTAAACTTTCCTTTTGAAAAGATTCATTTTCAATACTGTGTTTCACAATTTCATTTTTCAAAAACAAAACAACTATGAAAGGCCTATTATCACTCTTATTTCTACTTGCATTATGGTCAATTAATAGCCAAAAAAACATTGAATTAATAAATGAATTTTTATTCGAATCAAGTAAAGATCTTCATTTAGCTCCTAGCGATTATCAACACATAGTTGTTACAGATGAAAGCTATTCAATATTAAGTAACACTCATCACATCTATGTTAATCAAACCTTTAACGGGATTGAAATCCTTAAGTCCGGAGGGAATTTTGCAATCAAGGATAATGAAATAACATTCTTTAATCTTCAGCTAATTTCAGAAATTGAGGCTAAAGTAAATACCACTAATTACTCAATTAATGCGAGGAAAGCCATTGATTATGCTCTTGCCAAAATTGGTGCTTTAAACAAAAGTAAAATAGACCTTCTTCAATCGGAGGAAGGAAAAAATAAATATTTATTTAGTAAAGGGGATGTATCTGTAGAGGATATTCCCGTTGAACTTGTTTATGTGAGAACAGAACTTGAATCAAAACCATTGCGCTTGGCCTGGGATTTGAGTATCTACGAAAGGACACAAAAACATTGGTGGAGTATTAAAATTGATGCGACCAATGGTTCAGTTTTAGACATGAATGATTGGGTTTTGGAATGTACATTCGAAGGCAACGATAAAAAAAGTCATGTCCACGGTGTACAGTGCAATTCCAATTTAAATACGAAAGCCAATTTACCTCCGCCCACGGGTTCATACAATGTTTTTGCATTACCGCTAGAAAGTCCGAATCATGGAAATAGAAGCCTAGTCTCAGGCACAGAAAATCTATCAGCATCACCATTTGGATGGCATGATGATGATGGTAGTGCAGGTGCGGAATATACAATCACCAGAGGAAACAACGTTTTTGCTTATGAAGACCAAGACGACAATAATGCTCCTGGATATTCCCCCGACGGAGGGGCATTACTTGATTTTGATTTCCCTTTAGACCTAAATAATGATCCAAGCACAAACCTTGACCCGGTGATCACCAATTTGTTTTATATGAACAATATAATGCATGACGTGTGGTATCAATATGGATTTGACGAAGTCAGTGGAAATTTCCAGCAAAACAACTATGGAAATGGAGGAATTGGTTCTGATTATGTCTTTGCGGAAGCACAAGACGGAGGAGGTTTAAATAACGCCAATTTTGCCACACCGGGTGATGGAGGCAATCCGAGAATGCAAATGTATTTATGGTCAGCACCGACTGCAAATAATAACCTTCTAGAAATAAATAGTCCATCCAGTTTGTCAGGACCCTATCAGGCTGTACAGGCAGGTTTTGGACCTTCAGTTCCAACTACGCCGCTTACTGCAGATTTCGTATTAGTAGATGACAATACTGGTGATAACGAAGATGCATGTGAAGCCATTGTAAACGCGGCAGATTTAAACGGTAAAATAGCAGTAATTAGAAGGGGGAGCTGCACATTTGTTCTTAAAGTAGAGGCTGCTGAAGCGGCAGGAGCTGTCGCAGTGATTATGGTAAATAATGTTGCCGGAGCACCGATTACTATGGGAGGTGCCGATCCAGGAATCGGAATACCTTCAGTTATGGTTTCTCAAGCAGACGGAGAGGCCATTATTAGCGCTCTATTATCATCAACTTCGATAAATGGGACACTCCAAAGCTCTGGAAATCTCGTACAACTTGATGGCGACTTTGATAACGGGATTATTGCCCATGAGTATGGACATGGAATCTCAACCAGGCTTACCGGTGGACCGAGTAATTCAAATTGCTTAAACAACGATGAGCAAATGGGCGAAGGATGGTCCGATTGGTTTGGACTAATGCTGACTATCGAACCGGGAGATTTGGGAGAAGACATTAGAGGGATTGGAACTTATGCCATAGGAGAACCTACAAATGGAAATGGTATAAGACCAGCACCCTACTCTACAGATTTGGCAGTTAACGATTATACCTACGCTGCTACGAACAATACAGGAGCCATTAGTCAGCCTCACGGAGTGGGCTTTGTTTGGTGTACAATGCTTTGGGATTTGACCTGGGCATTAATAAACAGTTATGGCTACGACCCTGATTTATATGAAGGAACAGGAGGTAACAATATAGCAATGGCACTTGTAATTGAAGCACTGAAACTACAAGCTTGTAATCCGGGATTTGTAGATGGACGAGATGCTATTCTTCAAGCTGATCAATTACTGTATTCTGGAGCAAACGAGTGTTTAATCTGGCAAGTATTTGCGGCAAGAGGGCTAGGTTTTAGTGCAGATCAAGGTTCTAGTGCAAGTAGGACTGACCAAACGGAAGCATTTGACCTTCCTCCAGCGTGTCAACTTCCCACTGTACCTCCAACAGCAACATTTACATTTTTGGCAGACTGCAATGGACAGGTGAACTTCACTGATGAATCCACAAATAATCCAGACTCTTGGAGCTGGGACTTTGGAGATGGAAATTCGAGTTCATTGGAAAATCCAAGTCACGTTTACTCAAGCAGTGGTACTTATAACGTTGAACTTATTTCAACCAATATAATTGGGTCGGGATCAAGCTCCATAAGTGTTACTGTTGTGCTTCCCGATGCCCCAGTTGTACCTGATGCATCAATTTGCCAAAACGAAACTATTACATTAACTGGAAGTGGAAGTGGAACTTTAAATTGGTATAACAATACTGGAACAACACTTCTTGAAACGGGCAATACATTTACTACTCCTAATCTACTCACAACTACAAATTATCTTGTTCAAAATGTCATTGAACAAGCAGTTGAATTTGTAGGACCTCAAGATGGATCTATTGGAAGTGGTGGTTTTCATAATCAACCGGTCACCTTTGCTCTAAATCTTGATGCCTCAGTTCCATTCAATCTGATTTCAGTATGGGTTGATGCAAATAGCACAGGAAATCGGACAATAAACTTATATGATGGTATTGATGGTGGAGGAGCCGTAATTGATCAGGTAACAGTCAATATTACAAGCACAGGGCCACAACGGATTACTTTAGACTTGGATGTACCTTCAGCGGGAAGCTACAGCCTGGGTGGAGTTTCAATGGATTTATATCGAAACAATGGAGGAGTGAACTATCCATATTCCATAACGGATGTAGTAAGTATCATCAGTTCATCGGTTGGAACAGATTACTACTATTATTTTTACGACTGGGAAATCCAAACGAGCCCTTGCCTCAGCCCATTTACAAATGTCGTTGCAACTGTCAATCCGACAGTACAAAGTACGGATACCCAAAGTGCATGCGGGTCTTTCACCTGGATTGATGGAAATACCTATAACTCAAACAATGGAAATGCGACCTATACGTTACAAAGTGCAAATGGATGTGACAGTATAGTTACACTTGATCTAACGATTCACAATCCAAGCTTTGGAACCGATGTTCAATCAGCTTGTGATTCATATACCTGGATTGATGGAAACACATATACAACAAGTAATAGCAGTGCAACCTATACTCTACAAAATTCACAGGGATGCGACAGTGTCATTACTCTTAATCTTAATATTGGTAATTCAAGCTTTAGTACAGACATACAAAGTTCATGCGGTCCTTTCACTTGGATTAATGGTAACACTTATACTTCTAGTAACAACTCAGCCACCTACACCATTCAAAACTCCCAAGGTTGCGATAGTACAATAACACTAAATCTTACAATTAATACTCCAAGTTTTAGTACAGATACCCAAATTTCATGTGGTCCTTTCACTTGGATTGATGGTAACACTTATTCATCAAGTAACAATACAGCTACTTTTACCCTTCAAAATACAGAAGGCTGTGATAGTATTATTACTCTTAATTTGGTGGTAAATGAACCGAGTTTCGGAACTGACGTTCAAACGGCATGTAATTCGTATACTTGGATTGATGGTATTACTTATACGACAAATAATAATTCAGCAATATATACACTCCAAAATATTAATGGATGTGATAGTACAATTACATTGGATTTAACAATCAATACTGTTAATAACAATGTCCTTCAACTCGGACCTGGGTCAGCCCAGGCAGAAGTTTCGAATGCATCCTATCAGTGGATAGACTGCGATGATGCATTCAGTGAATTACAGGGGGAGATAAATCAAACTTTTGAATGTCAAGGGCCATGCTCATATAACGTCGCAGTTGCGATAACCCAAAACAATTGTACTGATACTAGTGAATGTATAGTATTAAGTGTTTTGGATATTGATGAAGACTTAAACCCAAGCGAAATAACTCTTTATCCAAACCCATCAAGTAATCTCGTTTATATTAGAGGTTTAAATTATCTTCAAAAGGTGGAAAAGATCGAGTTATTGGATTATAATGGTAGGTTGATTCAGGTTTATTTGGGAAGCACGAACTCCTTTGATGTCCAATTTTTGACAGATGGGGTTTATTTCTTCAACATTAGCCATCAAGAAGGAAATAAAATTCTTAGGCTAACAATCCAGTAGAGTCCAATATTAAAACTTCAAACTAGATTAATTTTTAACCAACTTAAGAACTCGACCTTCTGCTTTTAAAAAGTAGAGGTTTGGTTTCATTTTGGTAATATCAATCGCCTGATTCGAATTGTATATTCGGTCTGATTTAATCAGCACTCCATTTAGCCCTGTAATTTCAATTTGTGCCGGAAAGGATTTGATCCCTTCCATTGTAATTAATGATGAGCTTGGATTAGGATATATTGAAATATCACTGTCAGTGAGCGAATGAATACTTGAGAAAGGCTCACAATCCACGACAGAAGTGAGATAATCATATCTTTCCTGCACAAAAGACTTTAGGCCCTGAATTGGACCTCCTGGTGGACCTCCTGGTCCACCTCCACCAAGATCATTTTCAATATTTTGGTCAAAATCATTATTTGAAAACATCTTGTTGTTATCCGCATATACCTCATCCTGAATTAATGCTTTCAAATCATCAATAATTGGATTGAGATACTCCGGATTAAAAATCGTATTCATCAAAAGACATAACTCAGATGTATATTGATCCATCAAATTTGAATTTGAAAATATTCTTTCTAGCAAAGGTCTATTTTCCGAGTGATAGTCTATACTGAGAGTCGAGGGATTCGCTCCCCCAAAGAAGCCGTAGCTTCCGAATGCCTCATTTGCATCCCATTTAATCCATTGCCATTTTCCCATACCCAAATTATGGTAGATATAATAGTTCCTTGCAGATTGGGTATAGCTGTCCAGATTACTAAAAATATTGTCGAGTGCCGCAGAAGATAAGAAAGGCCCCAGATCCAAATGATTCTGAAGCTCTGTTTCAAATTCTATATCACTAGAATTGTTAATGAAATCAATGAACTCAATCAAATCTGTCCAATCATTAGCATCTTCATTCGATTTCAATTCGTATGAGGACTCGTAAGATGCTTGAGACGTTCCGTAATACATGAGATTCGCTTCACCATCACCTCCCGAAAAATTGGAACCCGCTTTAAACAAATTGCCATCGTCATTAAGCATTCTCCAATCCAAGAACTGGTCATCAATCTGCTCAACCATCGTATAGAAACCCCAAGCTTGTCCATTATACGTTACACTTGCATAATTGACTCGTGGAGCTGGAACACCATGTCCTCTTGCAATGTCCATGAATATTTTCTCACGCATAAAAGTGGGATCCTTAAATCCATTGCTAAAATTCAATTTTTTCAAGCCATCGTAATTCTGACCTGAGATGTATTTATTAAAGTCAATCTTGAATGACTTCTTATTTCCAGGATGCATGTAACTAGAGTTACCCTTCAATCGAATCCCAACGCTGTCGAAAGTGTATGTGCCCGTAACATCAATAATGGTCAAATTTGCAGGTATATATACGGAACCTGCCACATCCATATTTTCGTAGTTGGTAACGAGCTGATTCCAATAATCACTTTGTGGGAAATCCAATTGAATTTCAACCACCTGATCAGAGTCAAACAGATTGTCGCCGTCAATCTGAGCGTTGAATTGAAAAAAAAGCATTAAGAAGCATATACAGATTGGTATTTTAATAGTTTTCATATTCAGATTTTTAGTTTAGACCATCT
>MDSZ01143113.1_pt1 | contig 10423 bp, 4 predicted proteins | sample 811201 | NCBI WGS metagenome assembly MDSZ01 (sample SAMN05326647, study PRJNA326480) | marine metagenome | isolation source: seawater | place: Indian Ocean: North | collected 2010
TCTCCAAAGATTATTATTTTCCTTTTACGACACTATTTTTTTCTTTTCCATCAATTTTTTTTGTTTGTTTGGCAAAAATAGCTCTGTCACCCTAATAATAATTTGCAATACTTTCACCCCAGGTGGTACCACCCATAGTAGGGGTTCGCCCAAAATATCGAAAAAAAAACGAGAGTAGGTAGGTACTTTTACTTTACTTTCATTACACATCTTTAAACTGCCTCATCTTGCGTGACTCTTTTCCTTCTCCGAACAACAACAACAACAACAAAAAAGAAAAGCATGACGACGACTTCGACGACGAAGGCACCACCACCACCACGAGGAGGAGGAGGAGGAGACGGCTTCCGTCCAAAATTCGCCTACCTCGACCTGGACATCGACAACCACCGCGCGAAACACGCGCTCGCGCGCGAGTTCGTCAAGCACACGGATTTGAGATACCACTGGACGTCGAAAGTGTTGAGAGAGTTAGGTGGGGGGGAGAAAACGAGAGTGAAAGAGATGTTCGCGAGCGACTACGAGTGGTCGGAGAAAGGCAACGGAGAGATCGAACTCGAACCGGCGGCGGAAGAACGCGTGGTGTTCGAACTGTTCTGGGAGAAAGCGCCGCTGGCGTGCGAGAATTTCGCGCACTTGTGCGCTGGGGATAAAGGCACGTCGAAGACTTTTGGAGGGGTCCCCTTTCATTACAAAGGCTGCATTGTTCACCGGTGCGTGAAATCGTTCATGCTTCAATCGGGCGACTTTGTCCACAACAACGGCACGGGTGGCGAATCGATCTGGGGGAAGAAGTTCAAAGACGAGTTAGGCGGATTAAAAGGAAAACACGACGACATGGGCGTCTTATCCATGGGAAATACCGGTAAAAATAGCAACGGAAGTCAATTTTTCATCACACTCGGGCCGGCGAAACAGTGCGACGGAAAACACGTCGTCTTCGGGAAGTGCGTCAAAGGCGAAACATTACTCAAGAGAATAAACGAGGAGTTGGCGAGGGATAGTGGAGAGACAACCGAGTTACCAAAACGAGAGATTCGTATCGCCGACTGTGGGGTTCTTGAGTAAACAAATACGAGAGTCCTCTCGCGCGTTAGAAAGTAGTAGCAAGATGATTAGTAGTAGTAGTAATAATGATCTGTATTAGTACCTACACGTAGTGGTGGTGTAATGATATAATATAACATAATATAGTATAATAAATGCTAACGGTGTGCGTGGTTGCGTGGTGGTGGCGATGGTGGTGATGGTGATGATGATGATGATGATGATGATGAATTAATTAAGTTACAATCGCCGGTGTCAACGATTCATGGATTTTTCCGAGCGCTTGCCAAGTCCCCACGTACAACACTTCCTCCCCATCTTCTTCCGCGTACGGAACGATGTCTTGTTTGCACAAAACGAGAGCCATATTCTTTGCATTTTCAACCACGGCTTCGATCAATGCTTCACCTCTCGCATATTTCTTTGCTTCAGCGAAGCGATCGAGGACGGCTAACCACGTTGGCACAAACGCCTCTGGATCTTCCGCTTTCATCGGCGCCGCATATTGAAGAAAGGATTTAGACACGCACGTGATAATAATAGTCGCCGTTCTTTCCCACGCGTTGCTATTGTCGTCGTATCGCTGGCCGTCGTTGGCGATTTGTCGAACGTTTTCGCTCGCGTGTTTCAACAAAGGCGTCAACGTGTGATGAAACAACGCCAACCAATGCTCCGCAGGTGCGTCAAATGCTTCCGCCGAGAGCAAAGTATGTTGCAATGTCAACACGGCGTCGTCTCGTACTGCACTTCGCTCGTCTTCGCTCGCGAAACGCGCGAGTTCTTTGGCTAAATCGCCCCACGCACCGGCGAGGATTTCAGAACGCAGTTCGTTCGAACAATCCGCCGATCTCGAGCGTTCGCACAAAGCATCGTTTGCATCTTTGAGCAAACTCAAAGCCTTGATCGAACGTTCTTCACCACCTCTGCTACTATCAACAAACGCGCACGCACTCTCGATGAGCGCGCGCGCGTTCGACGCGTTGATGTTGCATCCAGATTCCATGATAAAGCTCAATGCATCGAAGCCAGAAGCCGAGGCTTTCGGGTGACGCGAGGACGCTGCCAAGAGTTTGCAAATGGTATCCCACCCTCTGGCAGTTTTAATGAGCAAAGGCGCGCATTGTCGAACGAGAAGGTTGAGCGATTTCGCGATGCGTTCGAAGAATGCATCTGCAACTTGCGGCTCTAGTGAGAATAAAACGCGCAACGCATCTATGGCGTGGTCATCTGCGACGCCGTTTACCCCCGCTGCGGTTGAGCTTGCATTTACATCCTCGTGACTGTGCAAGCGACTTTGCTCTGGAAGAACTCTACGCACCACTCGCAAAAGTTCAAAGATTGCTCTTTCCACCAAAGGCGTCGGTTCTTGCGTAGCAGCGCCGACGATTGCTTTGATGTGCGACACAACTCTTGGGAGACACAACCTCGCGCGATCTTTGTTGCGATAGCACACAGAAAGCATAGCGTCGAGACAAAACAACGCAGCGTCTTCGTCGTCAGCGCTTTGAGGCGGCTGCGCTGGATCACCAGCAGCCCATGCTAACGCGGCAACTAAGTGCGCTAAACTTTCTTTGCCCAAAAATTTGGAATCAGCAAACAAGTTGGAAAACTTGCACGCTCTCGCACATGTCTCGGACTTTTCGAGCAACGCCTTTTCTCTCTCCGTCGGTTCCGGTAAACGCGCTTTTTCTTCCTCGAGGGAGTAATCGTAATCGTTCCCACCAATGAACGCAGAGAATGAGCGAAACAGTGAAGCACCTTGCGCGGCTTTCTGTCTCGTGATGAAGTCATTCGACGTGATGGGTTCTCTCTCTTCGTCTGCGTCCGTCGGCGTCGCGGCGACATCGTCTGGAACGACGCCCAATCGTCGCATGTGCAAAACACAATCCAAAACGTTACACCAACCGCGTCTCAAGTCATCACCGTGCGCGTTCGCCACGGCAAAAGCAGCTTTGGCGGCAGAACGCGTCTTGATGTCTTCGCCTAAAGCGACACCTGGTCGCAGCGGGTTAATCTCAACAGCAGATTGCGCACCTTTGGTGACAAAGGCGCACATCGTCGCCACTAAATGATCGACGACGTCTGTCATACGGTGATTGGACGCAATTCTCGCAACAGCGACGAAAGCTTCAACGGAAGATTCAAGCACGTCTTCATCCGTGGCGCGTTCAAAGATGACTGCAACAGCTGCCGCAGTCGGCGCCCAAACAAGCGAAAAGACATCTGCGTCGTATTGGCGCGACTCGAATTCATCCGGAGGCGCATCAAACTTACCTTCCCCAACTTCACACGCACGCATGACATCGTGCCATGCAGAGTTGGAGAGCTTTGGCGCGGCATCGTCAGTGAGACGAATTTCGTCGGTAACGATGGAATCAAAAATGGCGACTAAAGTTTCCTTAGGCCAATCCTTGCCGCCGTTAGTACCTCGGTTGTTCCGAATAAACTGTTCGAGCGTCATTTTCTTTTTCACTTGCTTGTTGTGTGCATCCGTGTTGAGCATGATGATGGAATATGACAAAACGTACGCCGAATCCGCATCGGCGCACGAATTTGGATTAGCGCCATAATATCTCGCTGCGTACACTTCTAAAATTCTCGAAATCTTTTGCGCTTCACCCGGTAATTTGAAACCGTCCAAAAACGTTCTCAACGCTTTATCGAGAGTTACGTTTTCAAAGTTGAATAAATCCGCGTACTCCTTCAAAACTTCCACTTGGAAATCCTTGGGATCGCCCAAGTATTCCCCGACGACTTCTTTATCCAAACCCGGCGCGAGCTTGAGAAACTTAGCCACGGCTTTTGCGGTTAAATTTTCAGGAAGTAAGCCGTACTCTTGCATGTAAGGGATGCCTTTCTTCGGCGAGCGATTGAAATGCTCCGCGGCAACAACGAGACGACGTTTCAACGCTCGAGATTTACGTAACCCACGCGCACGCGCGATCCCAGACGGTGCCGCGGATGCTTTGACATATTCCCACGGATCTAATCCACGCAATTCGTCACGCAACGCTGCCGGCGAGTCACCTTCTTCTTCCTCGTCGTTTTGAATAGATCCATCATCCGCGAAACCGTTGGTTGCCGTCGACGGCGCTGCCTTCATCCCACTACTCTCACCGAGCAACATGGAGGAATCGCCGCCAAGTGGAGAACTTGCAGTGCTACTTTCCGCAGTTGTCGATCGAGACACCGTTCGAACGATGGCGAGTAAACCTTCCACTGAAAGCGCATTCGAACCTGAAAGTTTCGCCCCATTCGCCGGAAACGCAGAGGCGGATAAAGTAGACACGAGCTCTTCAAACACGCACGCCTTGCTCAAGTCGCAGTCAAAGTGCATGTAACAATCAGTCACAAAGTGCGGTTGTCTACACAAATCGACTACGGTTTCCAACGCGATGCGCTGCGTTTCCCTGTTGAAACCATCTGAAGAGTTCGATGACGCACCATTTGCAGTCGTTGATGCCTTATTCTTACCAGCCGCGCACAAAGGAATGAGCACGATGCGCATAAACATTTCTAATTGTAATTTAAGTTCCGAACGCATGGTTGCGTACAACATCGTGAAGCAACCACACGCCGCGGCGGCAATCGGAGGCGCCGCGTTTGGCTTCAAGCTCGTCAAAGCTTTGCACAGGTCATCTTGAATGGCAACGAAAAGCTCCGGGTATCTGTTCTTCACGCTGTTATTCGTGGCACTAGAAACTACGATGTTTTCCACAAAAGTCCCGACAAGTTCGATGCCAAAGAGCATGAGCGATTGTTCAGCCTCTTCACTTCTATCACCACCAGTAACGGGTGTTCTATCCGCCGGACCTTCGCCAGCGTCTCCACTAACGGTTCCGTCTTCTCCATTCGCACTATTATCATTGATGCTTGTCGATGCACTTTTTTGCTTTGCGGCGCCTAAAGTTGCCAAATTGCTCGCTTCTATAAGTGAACACGCAAACTTGAAAATCTCCAACGCCGCGGGCAAACCGTGCGGCGCGGGTAAAGACTTCAGCTTATCGATCGGTGCACTAGTTGGTGGAGACGATGGCGTTCCAACATCGATCTTAGGCCCACCATCCTCGATGGCTCCCGGACCTCGAACTGGGTCAAAGCTCTCGTTGCCTTCGCGGTTTATCGGAGAAATGGCAATGTGGTGCGGCGATCTCGGCGGGGTAGACGAAGTCAACGTGGCATTCTTCTTTTTCTCGTCGTACATTTTTTCAAACGCCGACGCTCTTTTCGCCAACTGATCTCTCCACGTCGCCAATTGCGCATCTTCGCGACCGCCCACAGCTACGTTCTCTTTCAATCTTAATGCCACGTGTTCTGCAATCTCCCGCATCGCGTGTCTCGAGCAGTGTCTCAAAAACCCACTCTCTTTTCCAGTCTGGTGCCCAATTCTATAACACGCTTGCAACAAGTCGCACACGTCGTCGTCAGAGAGCAATCTCCCCGACGGACACGCCACGCATTCAATCAACACGTGTAAAATTTTGCACAATACTGCGTCGTCATGGTCTGGATCCGTCGCTTCAAATCTCGACATCGTCACGGCTTCGCTGATATCTCTGACTACCATAGCCTTCTCGACGTCATCGGAACCAAAAATCAAATCTTTTTTCAAGATTTTATGCACCGCCGATAACGCTTGCGAAGTGATTGGGCCGCTCGTTTCCACACTCACGATACACTTCAAGAATGGTTGAATGAAATCCGCGCACGATAACGGTTGCTGTTTTTGTTGTTGACTCGCTTTACCGGTGTTATTGCTACTATTATTACGACTGTTCTCCATAAACGGCGGCGACGACGATGACGTCCCCAACATCAATCCGTTCGCGAACAGCGCCCTTCTCAAGCTCATGAACTCCTGCACCAATGGATCATCGACCAAACTCTCATCCACATCCAACCCGCCGGGTGCACTCGAACTGCTTCCATACGCCGCCGACATCGTCTGTCGAGCGAGAATCGCGTATTTGCTGTTTTGTCTCATCGTGGCGACCACTCTCGACGCTTCCGCGTTGATGATCGCCGCAAACGATATCGCGTTCGACGACGGAGAAGAGGACAATTCGCTCATCGCGATTCTTCTCTCGTACCCAAGCGCTCTCTCTCTCTCTCTCGTTTTAAAAGGAAACGAAACGACACGAAACGACACGAAACGACGCGCACGTTGTCCTCGGACGACGATTTCCTCTCCGCGTCGCGCGTCTCTCACGAGGTGGTAGTCGCGTCTTCTCGCTCTTCTTCTTGGTCTTGGTCTTCCTCGGTTTAAAATGAAGTTTGGAAGAGATCGGATTAGCGAAAAAAATAAAGCAAAAAAAGGAGGAAATCTCAAGGAAAAGACAAAGCGCTCTCTGATGCGAAGAGCTCGAGGCGAAACGTCGCGCGCGCGCGCGCGCGAATAATGTTTGTGTGTGAGTATTTTTGTGTATTCGTATGGGATCACATCGATGTCGCTACGGTTGAAACTCGCCCTGTTCCCACATGTCCAACAGGGGAACGTCGGCGAACCCTTCCGCTTCGGCTCTGAGTTTATTGAGCGCTCGCTTTTGCTCTCTGAAATGCTTCGGGTCGTCCTCGCTTAACCATGCGACTTCACCGTTTTTGTATTTTTCATACAGTTCTGGGTCGTACATCGGGTCGTTTTTCCTGAGACGTTTCCAGTATCTTAATTGACGCAAGTCTAGTTTCTCCAGTTGTTCGATCATGTGCGGGCCTAGTGATTGGAGGTAGGTTTCATCGCGCCTGTTTTTCAACCAGAGTTGGCGGATCTGTTCGAATTTTTCTTGCTCGGTCACATCGTTAATGTGTCCAAGCAAGAATTCGTCGTAATACAACTCGTAATCGTCGCCCCATTTCTCGTCCCAGACAGACCATTCTCGGAAGCTTTGATCTTCTTGTTTTGTGCGTTCGATGCCGGATTTTTCAAAGACTTCCATCAAGCTTCGACCGCTGATTTCACCCGTCGTCATGAGAACTTCTTTGAGTGTAAACATCATCTCTCTATTTTTCGGGTCGTGCAAGATTGTCAAAGCTCGACGGCATGCGGTTATTATCAGTTTTCGAACTTCGTTGTATACGAGCATGTCGAGCTCTTCGGACATGTTGTATTCAAACTTGTAGTATTCCTCGTCGTGACCGTCGTCCTCGCCTAAAAATTCTTCCTCTTTGATTTTTCTGCGCATCAGCGCAATCGGACCGAGTTCGCTCCATCCGTATTTGCAGACATAGTCTAAAGCGATATCTGTAGCTAAGACAATGTCTCGACCAGACATGGTAGATAAGCCCTGAGGGCCGTAGATGTACCTTTCTGCCATTTGGCCGGCGACTAAAGTACACATGTGCGATTCAAAAAATGTTCGTTTTCTTAACTTCATCGCCGCTTGCGAATCGAGCTCTTGACGAATATATTGAATCACCGATGTTTCTTTTCCAGCCGGGAAGACGATGACGTTCGCAACGTCGTCAAAAACAGGGGATACCATAGCTACGACGACTTGCGCGGCCGTGTATAAGCAAATTGAGTCTCGGACGTACGGATTCATAATTTGCACGGCGACGTCTTCTTTGAACTTGGATCGGGTCATCAAAGTATCCGTGCCGTCTTTGGAGCCGCTACTGAAAGACTTCGTCGCGCGAATGGTGTTGATGACTTTCAGGAAATCCTCGGTGGTCGCCATACCTAGTCTGCCCCCCGCGGCTTTGGCGATGCACTGCTTGACCATGTTTTCAAGATCAGCACCGCAAAACCCCGAGGAGAGTTTGGAGATGTAATCGATATCCAAATCCGGCTCGCAGCTTCCCCACGCGTCGCGTTTACTGATGTGTAATCTAATAATATCCGAGCGAGCGGATCTATTCGGTAAATTCATTTCGATGATGCGGTCAAATCTACCGGGTCGAATAAGCGCGGGATCTAATACTTGTGGGCGATTCGTCGCGGCAACGAGCATGACGCCAACTTTTTCCTCGAAGCCGTCCATTTCCGCAAGGAATTGGTTAATCGTCGCGACGCGTTCGTCCACGCCTTCCTCCGTGCCAGTTTGACCGGCTCGTTTTTGTCCAACGGCGTCGAATTCGTCGATAAAGATGATGCATGGGGCAACTTTACGCGCGGCGGCGAATAAGTTTCGAACTCGCGACGCGCCAATGCCGACAAACATATCGGTAAACTCCGTGGCGGCGACGGAGAAGAACGGAACGCCGGCTTCACCAGCAACGCAGCGGGCCAATAACGTTTTCCCAGTTCCAGGAGGTCCGCTGAGCAAAATACCCCCGGGAACAGCCGCGCCGACGTCTTTAAACTTTTGGAAATCTCTCAAGAATCGAATCAACTCGTACATTTCCTCCTTCAAGGCCTCGATACCGGCGATATCGTCTAAAGACGTGTTTCGATTTTCCATCGAAGACTTTTCCGGCGAGTACTGTCTAGCGTGAATATTCGCAAACTGGTCCTCCGCTTCGTCTGCGCGGTAGATTTCGTTCAACATCTGATAGCACATAGCGACGATGATCAACGGGCACATCGCGTTGAAAATTCCGTGGCCGACGACCCACCAAAGCGGATGCCCACCCGGGTGCGATATCTCGATAAACTCGCCTCTCGAGTGCGGTCTAGGTTGCAATATCTTCTTCGCGATGCGTTCGTCGTACGGCAAGTACGTCAAAAAGACCTCGTCCGTGCCGTCCACGTAATACTTTGCTGTCGTTTCGTTTCTCCCAAAGACAATCTTGTTGACTCTGCCAACATCGAGCAATTTATAAAACCCAGTGTATGAAGTTTCCGTGGGATTTCGTTCTGTTCCCATGCTCGAATACGGGTCTTTCAGATAGTTGTAATTGATGGTTCTGACAAACCTTTTTGAAGCGTCCGACCGTAACATCTTCCCGAACCATCCTTGTCTTTGCTCCAACCACGCCTCGCGTTCTTCCAACAACTCCTCCATCACTTCCTTTCTTGCCTTGGACAAGTTCTTTGCACTCTCTTCAATTTCTCCATAATACGTATCCATATGCGCCAAAGCAAGCGCGGCTTTATCCGCCGCTTTCTTCGAAAGCTGTTTGAGTTTTTTATCGTTTCCGGCTAACTCGGCGTTCCTCTTCCTCAACTTCGCCTCCCACGCCTCTTGCGACCCGTACTTTTTCAGAAACTTCTTCTTTTCTTGTTTCCACACTTTCCTCTTGTGCGCGTCCGTTTCTCTCTTCCATTTTCTCGCCTCCGCGCCTTCCTCATCGGTCATCGCACTCGTCGGCATTTTACGTACATCGTTTCCGAACCGCTTGCGAAACAGTCGCGTCCTCTCGGCGGCTTCCTCTTTCGGCTCAACGAAAGACCACAAGTCTTTATCTGATTTCCTCTTCTTGGAAGGATCTTTCTTCGACTCAGACGTTTCTCGGGTCTTCTTCTTCTTCTTCTTCTTCTTTTCTTTCGTGCTGCCAGCCGCGACGTTCCCAACCGCTTCGTTCGCTTCAAACCCTCCTCTCAAAGATAGATGCGGTTTCAAATTCGCAATCGATTGAAACGCCCCATCGTCGGCGTTTCTTCCTTCTCCTCCAGACGACGACGACGCGACTTCGCCTTCGACTCTGTTCCTCCACTCGTTCCTTTCCGAGCTTCGCGAATTCGCGCTCGTCGCCTTCGACGACGCGCTCGTTTCGTCCAAGCGTTTCGCGTTGGCGGCCGATTTCTGCCCCCCGAAAAAAACCATCGCGGAGACGATCGCCGCCGCGCCGAGCCGTCGCGCGAGGTTGTGTTTCGCCGCCTGCGCGTCCTCGTTGTGTTGACCTCCTCCGTTGCCGTTCTCCTCCTTCGCCGCCAAAACGACGACCGCGCGTCTCTTCCCGTTTTGACGAGAAGGACCTTCTTCTGCAGTCGACACCACTCCCTTCTTCTTCTGATGACGACCATGACGGCTGTCTTGTTTTCCCCAACGAGGGAAAAGGGACGACGACGATGATCGCAAAAAAGGCGTCGAGACGACGACGACGCTTCGCATGGTGATACGTGTGATTCTCTTTCGAACGACGACGACGTAAACGACGGAAGACTCCCTTCTCCCAACAAAAAACGAGACCACCCGAACGCGTTTTTAAAGCGCGTCTTTTTCTTGCGGCGCTTTTATTATCTGTTCGTACGCAGAAGAAGCATTATTCGAAGGCAAGGGAAAGCGCCGCAATCGCAGAAAAAAAAGAATAAAAAACCCTAAACTAACAAAAACCCTAAACCCTAAACAAGACACCACCAAAAAGAAACACAAAAATTTTTCCTTTCGCGTCTTTTTTTTCGGGACTTTTTTCTTTCATTCGTTCGTTCGTTCTCTCTCTCTAACTCTCTCTCTAACTCTCTCTTTCTCGAGAAGAAGAAGAAGAAGAAGAAGAAGAA
>MDSZ01177053.1_pt1 | contig 10423 bp, 18 predicted proteins | sample 811201 | NCBI WGS metagenome assembly MDSZ01 (sample SAMN05326647, study PRJNA326480) | marine metagenome | isolation source: seawater | place: Indian Ocean: North | collected 2010
AAAATTTAAATCTGTGTTTCCTTTGGTTACCAAAGACTTCTTTAAGATGATGATCGGACTTGGAGCATCAGTAGGAGTTGTATTAGCAATTCATTATGTAATAGTTCCAAACGGACTATAGAAGGTGGGGGTGATGTGCTGATAGCATCACCTTTTCACTTGACAACAATATTAATTTGTTATATACTATACAAAAATTCACAACAGGGAAGGCTTAATTTGTCTATGAAAATAATATCAGGAAATGCTAATATAGAATTAGCAAAAGAGATTGCAGAGCATTGCTTTGTACCTATAGTTCCTGCAAACATTAGCACATTTGCTGATGGTGAGTCAAGCATAGAATTTTTAGAAAACATCAGAGGCGAAGATGTTTTCATTGTACAATCAACATGTACTCCAGTAAATGACAGCTTGATGGAACTTATGATAATGATCGATGCGGCACGAAGGTCAAGTGCTTCACGTATTACCGCAGTAATTCCATATTACGGTTATGCTAGACAGGATCGTAAAAGTGCAAGTCGCACACCAATCACTGCAAAATTAGTAGCTAACTTAATTACTAAAGCAGGAGCAGATAGGATTTTAACTATGGATCTTCATGCTGGTCAGATACAAGGTTTCTTTGATATACCTGTAGATGATCTTACCAGTAGGGTGGTCTTTGCCAAAGACATTAAAAAAACTATTGGCATAATAGATGATCCAGAAGTTGAACAGGTTGGCACAGTATTTGTATCTCCTGATGCAGGAGGTGTTGTAAGAGCAAGAAAATTTGCTGACATGTTTAATGGAGAAATAGCAATAGTAGATAAACGCAGACCAGAAGCAGGCAAATCAGAAGTAATGAATTTAATAGGTTCTGTGCAAGGTAAACATGCAATACTGGTAGATGATATTGTAGATTCAGGCGGAACACTTTGCAATGCGGCACAGGCAATTAAAGATGCAGGTTCCCTATCTGTTAGAGCTTATATTACACACGGTGTATTATCAGATGATGCTTGTCAAAAGGTTGAAAAGAGTGTACTTGAAGAATTAGTAGTAACTGACAGTATTCCAAATAGATGTCCAAAAAATTGTAAAAAAACACGACAGGTTTCTGTATCACAACTATTTGGTGAAGCAATTAGGCGTGTTCATAACGAAGAATCAGTTAGTAATCTTTTTATCTAATTTAGGTCTTGCAACACAAACATATGCTTTATGATGCTCGTTATAGATAAATGTTGAGTGAGCTTCTACCGCTAACCTACAAGTGGGTAAATGATCATATGAATTTATTTGCTTAATATTGTAAGCACCGTTATTCAAAGCAGTAATTAAAAGCAACACCCATATCTTCATTCTTAGAGCGCCTTATCTATATTATCATAGTAGGCTTGTATATCGTGATCACCTATAGAATCAAATCTACGTTGTTTTATTCCTGCCCACATACCTTTACACCAGTCTACAAATCCAGGCTTACCTATCTTATTTTCACTTGTGATATAGTGTAGTTCACCGTGATGTCTATAGCCCATTGTCCATAAAGGCACTTTTGTTACGATATCATTATTGTTACGCCATCTATGATGTTTTACATTTAAACTTTTACAATATCCTTTCCATCCTACTCTAGGAGAACCGTATGTATACAATTCTTCTGGATCATTTAAGTTTTCGTCATGTTTAGCTCTTGACGCCATTATAGTTGCCATTGCCGCACCTAGACTATGTCCACAAAACCACAATCTTTTATTGAGATTAGCCTTTCTATTGATATCTTGTACAATCATAGGCCAGAGCTCATCTACTTCATCCTTAAATCCTTTGTGTACTCTGCTAACTGTTTCAGCCATTACTGGAATGGCTTTGAGGTCTGCACTTATATCACTCCATTCTGTGGGTTGAGTGCCTCGACAAGCTATAACAAGATCAGTCTTGTTCATGAACCTATAGGCCTGAGCTCCATCTCTGTCGTAAAATTCAACAGTGGTAAACTTGTAATTTTTTGCTTGACTTGTTGCATCTCGTTTGTTACAATATGCAATCTTAGACAGATCAGCAAACATTAATGACCTATCCTTAAATGATAAAGACTTTATATCCATATATCCCTCCTTCTTAACGAATATAACTATTTATAATTCCGCTAAATACAAATAGACAGGACAGTGCCATGAAAAAACAAACTAGAACAATATTACAAGAGCTAAACAACCTGAATTTAACAGGCGACAAAGACAGGCTTATTGAATCAACGGCGAATAATATTATTAACAGTAGCATTAATTTAATTAATATGATAAATGCACAATATGATAGTAACACCGCCGGCGAACTAGAAAGAAGGTTTCTAAACAGTATTAAAAATGGTGATCCTAGAAAGTTTAAACGTGGTATTGACAAAATCATAGAAAGCAAAAAATGAAAACACTAATATTAACTGCAATTATATTACTTTTAACTACATTTGTCCAAGCTGGGGAATGGAACGATAAGCCAGTGATTTGTGCAGATCAAGAAGAAACATTTACAGCCATCGCAAGCAAAGGTGAAGTTTTAATCGCAGTAAGTGATCAACTAACAAAGGTAAGAGACCCAGATGAAAAGGACGGTATTTCAATTAGTCCTGCTATTTTACCATGGGCTTTGTATGCAAATCTTGATGAAGGTACTTTTACAGTAATAGAATATCATAAAGCACCTTACAATGTGTATTGCGTAATAGGTTTTGGTGTTAATTTAAAATTAGTACCAGAAGGACTCGAGTTACGTAGTTACAAAGGAGAGTAATTTGTTATTAAAAGAAGGCGGCAACATATTTAAGGATCCGCAAACCAAGGAGCCTTTGACTAAAAGAATAGATAAAGCCGATGTGATCCCAACCCTTCAGTGGCTAGAAAAGATCACAAACCTTCCGCACGAAGATTTCATGTTAGGCACTACTGGTAAAAAAGATACAAGTGGAGATCTGGATGTCGCGGTCAATCAAGAAGAAGTTACAAAAGAAGATCTTGTAAAAAGATTAGCAGATTGGTGTGTAAAAAATGGCAAAGATCCCAAGCAATGGATTAAAAAATCTGGTATATCTGTACACTTCTTTACACCAATAAGAGGTGAAGAAGCAAATGGATTTGTACAAACTGATCTTATGTTTGGTGATCCAAACTGGATGAAGTGGAGTTTACGTGGAGCAAGTGGTGATAGTCCATATAAAGGACAACATAGGCAGATACTTATGAGTAGCATTGCATCAGCACAGGGAATGAAATGGTCTGCTAACGTTGGGTTGATGGATAGAGAAACAAATGAAATTATCAGTAAAAGTCCTGTAGATATTGCAAAGAAACTATTAGGACCAAATGCACAACAAGATGATTTAGAATCAGTTGAAACTATTATTACGAGAGCAAAAACATTACCTAATTATGAAGAACTAGTTGCAGATGCACGAGAAACATTTAGCAAAATGAATCTTACATTGCCTGAAAGTGTTGAACTTGATAGAATCAAGGAGTTAGCTGGGCTATGAGATTTTTTGAATTTAGACAAATTTTAACTGAAGGTGATGCACGTATTGACCATGCTGAAGATTATGTTATCTTTCAAGGAAGTAAAGGTGCCGCACATGCATTGGAAAGCCTTAAACGTTTAGAGCAAGGAGGACATAGTGATACTACTATCAAATGGGATGGATCTCCCGCAATCATTTTTGGACGCAATGAAAATGGAGAGTTTGTATTTACAGACAAAAGCGGATTCGTCAAAAAAGGAGGAGTCGAAAGAGCAACTAGTGGAGATGACCTTGCCAGGTTCCTCCTCAATCGTGGTGGTGGCGCAAACAGAGATAAACCGGACCGTATAGAATTTGCTAGTAAGATGCGAGAGTCATTTGCTTTGTATGAGAAAGCAATGCCTAAAGATTTTAGAGGTTATTTCAAAGGAGATTTACTTTATTATAATACACCTCCAATAGAAAACAATTCATTTGTTTTCACACCAAACATAGTCACTTATAGAGTGAACGTAGATAGCGAGTTGGGCAAAAAAATCACACAAAGCAAATCGGGCGTCGTTTTACATAGACAAGTAGACGATCAAGGCAACGAAGGACCAATAACAATAGATCCTAATACCTTTTTTGAAGGTAATGATATATTAGTTATACCTCCTGTCACTGTATCAAAAGCTCCAAAGGTTGTAGATGAAGATATAAAAAATTTACAAGCAATGGTAAGCAGAAATGCAGGAGCCATAGATAAATTATTAGCAAAAGATGTGTTAGCTGAATTAAAACTAGCAGACTTTGATAAAATTTTATATCTATATGTCAATCAGACTAACATGCAAAAAGATTTCTTTGAATGGCTTAAAACAAGTAAAGTAAGCCTACCAAAACAGCAAAGAATAATTGACCATATAGGAGGCAATAAACAAGGTTTTGATGCTTTGTGGGAAATAGCATCTAGCATACAAAAGGTAAAAAATGATATAATCAAACAATTTGATAACCACGATGCTGATGTAAAGGCAAGTATAGGCAATGACTCAGGAGGAGAGGGCTACGTGATAGCTCATCCACAAGGTGATATAAAACTTGTAAATAGAGGTGAAGGTGGATTCACCCAAGCTAATAGAGCAGTGCAACGATAAGGATAAAAAAATGAAACTAAAAGATATAATGAATGAAGGACATATGGACGATTTGGGCCTAAAAGGCTACGGATCTGAATTAGATGATCCAGATAAAGATATGGGAAAGAGTTTTAAAGGCGACTCTATGTTTGACCAACTAGGTAAAATTTTAGATAGTTCTGGCAATCCAAATCCTATCAAACATGTAATGACAGATGACGGCGAAAAAGTTGAAGTGTCTCCGCAACAAGCAAGGATACTTAGACAACTTCTAACAGCAGAAGGTATGAAACCGCAGATAAAATTACAATTTACAAAAGACTTACAAAAAAGTTCTACCTTACATGATTTTGTAGATCAAAAAGATCCAAACAAAATGGGTCAAGTATTCATGATGAAGTATATGTAATGGAGTTTATAAAAGAACTTGCAGAAGCTAGAATGACTAGAGATCCTCAGAATCAGAGGGTAATGTCTTATAGTGATTGTTGCGAACGACTTTATTTGTCGTTGCTTATTTTAGAGCTTATGAGAAACTATCCTAGTGCCGCAAAAATGGTACAAGGTTATTCAAAAAAAAGTGTGCATTCAACATATAAATTTTTTAAGACTGCAGGTACTGATTTACACAACTTAATATACTTTGTAAAAGGTGACGAAGAAGCTCTAGCAAAATTAAAAGATCCAGGAGCGGCAAGGCGTATACAGGCGAGATCTACTTTACCTCTGTCTGACATAAAATCTTATCTTGTTGCCGTAGGCAATGGGATGATTCCTACTAATGTACAACAAATGTTCATAAGAGTAGAAAATGGACTTAATGTTACTAACAGTGACTACAAAGGAATTAGGCGTAGTTTAGGTAGAATAGAAAATATGAAAAATATACGTAGCCAAATGACCATTGCAACAAAACTATTATATGCCGCAAGAGCAAAACTTAGAAGTAGCGATCTAATAGATGATTTTTCTACACTTGTAGCAATAAAAGATTTAGAAGCAAAAAGAGTAATTGATCCAGAACCTACAATCAGTAAGCCTGATTTAATGCCTACTACTGATCCAAGCTATGTTTTTTATAGACTTATAGCTAAACCACAAAATTTAATCCTAATCAAAGCATTTTTAGAACACATAAGGGATGGTAAGCCTATTCCTAGCAACCAAGTAAGAGCATATGCTCCTGTTGCAAAATTAATGGATGACATTGTAAGAGCAGGACCATCTTACATAAACATGCTTAAATCAATCCATAATCGGGCGAAAAAGACCTTAAATCGCTGAAATTTCCTATAATCGGTAAATACATATGTAATAACTTCACTGAGCGTGAAGGCTATTTTATGATAAGGAGAAGAAAATGGCAGTATTAACAAGAACCAATCCTACAGCAGTAGCTAGAGGAACAATCCAAGAACTTACATCAACAAGCATGTTCAAAGTCGTGCTTTCTGGTTCAGGTCTTGCAGTAGCGGCATCAGATGCGGCAGCGGCAAAGATTTCAGATGCACTAGGCGGAATGATTCACATCATTCAGTTTAAATCAGACGGTAATGAAATTTACATGGTTGCTGACAATCATGGCGTAGACATCGACATGATTGCACAAACTATTGGTAAAGTGCTTGATACAGGTGCACTTGGCACACTTTCAGGTGGTGTTCAGACATTGTCTGATTCACAAACTGTAACAGTTACAGCACCAACAGACCTAGAAGGTATGTAAGAAATACCCTAAGGGGGAGTTTAGAAAAAGGGCGTTCAGTTTTTGTTCGCCCTTTTTTTATGACCTGTAAATAGTTACATGCAAAACAGGTGGCAAATATTGACTGTAATAGACATAACAGAAACTAATGCCAATAAAAGTGACGATACTAGTAAAAGACACCAACAAGCTAATTACAATACTTTGATCAATACAGCATCCTTACGTTGTAATATAATGCCAGTTAGTTGTCAAGCAATAGTGGATGATGTGAGTGGATTAGGTTTTGGTAAAAATATACTGGACAAGCAGAGATATTGGGTATTTGAATTTACACATGAATTTGAAGGAGCATTATCTTTAGATATGCTTACTAAAGACTTTGATTTAATCCCTATTATAGTGGGATTAAATGAAACTGTTAATATTAACACACCAGCATTTAGAACGACAGACACAGTGGACAAAAATATAGTTTTTAAATTATTAGATAATTAATGTTTACTTTTAATAAATACTATAATACGAATAGGCATAAGAATTACATTGGAAAACATTACATCTTAAGGCAAAGAGAAAAGGCCCCGTCCACGATATAAAAGGAACGGAGAGAAAAGATGGCAAGAGCCACAGATTTAGAACGAGAAAACCTAGAAGCACATGTTGACTTATGCGAGCAAAGGTATTTGGCATTGGAAGGTCGTCTCACTAAAATAGAAGAAAAAGTAGAACACATTCATAACGACATTGTACACGGCAATAAATCAATGATGAAAGTCATGATAGGCGCCGCAGGAACTGTTGTTGCAGGTTTATTATCAACCATCGTAGTTATCCTATTAAACGTTAATTAAGACTAAATACTTGCATGTTGCTAAGAGAATTCGCCCTTGTGGCAGAAAGACAAGTATGGGCAAAATCAGGCCAGAAAGTTGTTCGAAAGTATAGATGTACAAGTGGACAACGCAAAGGTCGTGTGGTTAAAATGGCATCACAATGCTTTGCCGCACCTAACATAGCCGCAAGAATAAGACTTAAAAAAACAAAAGCGAGATTAGGTAACAGAATGTCACGTAAGGCACGTAGAACCAAAAGGATGAATCCTGTGTCAAGGCGTGTAGCACAAATGAATAAGTCTGCGAGATAGGTATGATTGTTTCAGAAGTAACAAGAGTATGGTCTAGAACAGGTGGTAAACAAACCAGAAAGTATAGATGCACTCACGGACATCGTAAGGGCAGGGTAATGTCTAGTCCTGCGGCATGTAATGCACCTCTTAATGTTAGAAAAAGTGCATCACTAAGTCAAACAAAACAGAAACGTGGGGCTACAATGGCCATTAAAAGTAAGATTACAAGAAGAAACAATCCAGCTAGTAAAAGATTACCTAGGCTTAATAAACCGATGAGTAGTAGAAGCTCACCTTTTGGAAGGAAAAAATTCAAATGAGGATACATGAAATTTTAAAAAACGATATATTAGAACAAAAGGAATTGACTGTTGTAAATGCTGATGATAGGAATGTGACTTTGATAGATCCTAAGACAAAAATTCAAACCATTGTGCCAAAAGATCCTAAAAAACCAGGTATGATTCAACCTGATCCGGATGATCCTAGCGGAAAGTCATTTAAATTAGACAATAAAACAAACGGAGCAGTAGCTCCTACATTAGCTCCAGGTGCAAAAGTAAAAATAGGAAGCATGGGAGCATGAAATTAAATGAATTAATTTCAGATTTTACAGTATTCACAACTATCGAAGAACAAGCACTTCTAAGTAAGATGCCTGACAGTGAAATGTCAATTCAATCTTACAATGAAAGAGAACAATTCATTTTAGATAGTTTAATCAGAAAGAGTTTAGTAAGTAAGATAGGAAACAAAAAAGACTCTTTTTCGGTAAAAAAGAATGCTGTACAAAAAAGCCCTTAAACAACTAGAAGACCTTTTAAATGATCCTTATGTATTAGGAAAAATTCCTTACAAAAAGGGTAACAGTATTCGTATAGGTGAATATGTTATTCGTAAAAACTGCACAGGATATCTAATATATAATTGTCAAACAAATAAAAAAATAACAAATTTTTGGAGTAAGCCTGCGGCTTTAGCTTATGTGAAAGGCGCAATTGATGAAATAAAGTGTGCAGAAAATATACATAGATTAGATAAAACTTTAGAAAAAAACGAAATAGATAGCATGTTTTATAGAAATACTATAGAAAAAGCACCGGAAGGACCTAGAAAAGAAGCGGCTCTTGTAAGATTAGAAATAGCAGAATCAAATGCTTTAGAAGCTAGGCATCGGTTGTTAGGATTAATATTTGATAACTAAGATAAATAAATATAACACAATAGGAAGAGAGCTATGAGATTAAATGACATTTCAAAACCTAAAACAGCTGATAACCTAAATGAAAATTTAGCAAAGCGTTTTGGACAAAAAATTAACATTGAAAAATTCACACTAGAACAATTACAGGATGTTCGAAATAAAATAAGAACAAAAATGAGCCAGTTTGAATCACAAGAAAAATATGAATCAGTCCTTAAAGACTCTGAGTACCAAAAAAATAAACTCTTCCTAGATGTACTTAATCAAGCTATTGCGGAGCGTGAGGACATATCAGATCAAGAAACAAAAGAGGCATCAAAGCCTGACTTTCCGGATATTGATGGAGATGGCAATACTAAAGAACCTATTAGTCAAGCGGCTAAAGATAAAAAAGCAAAGGGTGGAGACAAAAAGAAAAAAGATCTAAGCAAAGTACCTCCACAATTGAGAAAACACATGAAAGGCGAAAATGTTGAAGAAGGCATTTCACCAGTGCCAAAGGACGGTAAATGTCCAAATGGATACAAGTTATCTCCAGATGGCAAAAAATGTATTAGAGAGAAAAAAATGGACGAAGGTAAACAGATTATTGAAAACTATTTTGTTCATGTAGCTAAATTATTCGAAGGCGAAGAGGATAAGGCTGAAATTGTAATGGCCGCAAAAGATATGGTCAATAGAGTTACAGGCTGGATGGAAGACACAGCAGAAATGCAAGCAGAATCAATGTTAGAACTAGGCGATGCTATCCGGGACGAAATGGGGAACGTACAGTCAGAACAGTTTATACAAACAGTCAAACCTGCACTAGAAAGTTTATATGGTTCCTTAGAAAGCACACGGGGAGCTCTTACAAGTGGCGTAGCCCAACTTACAGGCGAAGAAGATCCTGCACAGGCTATGGGAGATGAAATGCCAGCTGAAGCGCCTGAGCCAGAAGGTGATGCTCCTGCACCAGAAGTCGACGATGACTTTGCCGCGGCAGAACCAGCCGCAGGAGGCGAAGAAGAAGCAGGACGTGAAAAAAGAGAATCAATAGAACAATCAATAAGACTAGGCAGAATTCTTAGTTCAAAAAAAAAGTGAAAATCAATGAAGTAACACAGGATAGTTCTTTACTTGTCCAAGTGCTAAGAACACTTATATCCAGTGCAGATAGAAAAGGCACACCCGTGTTTTTACATTTTAGCGGTGCTAAAAAAGAAGACATGAAACAAGGTGCAAAAAACCTAGACTTAAACAAAATAATGCAAAATGTAGGCGGTGAACAATTCGATTACGGAACATTTAAAGCCGCCTACGATACAGATCCCCGTATAAAAACAATGGTTGCTAATTTTAGCGAAAAGGGTATAGAACCTAAAACATCTGAAACAATTGATTCAAGTGGGCCACAGCAAGATACTTCTGGAGACGAAGTATCTAAGATGGCAAAGAATGCAACCAACCTTGGCGATAATTTATAACTTGACAATTAAATAGTTTTAGTATACTATGTATAACATGGAGTAAAAACTTATGGCCGAGAGAACCAAAGAAGAAATTATAGAACAAATTAAACATATTATCGAAACCAACGTTAAGCCAGCAGTTGCCAGTCATGGTGGTGTCATTGATTTTGTAGATTATAATGAAGGACACTTACGTTTAATTCTAGGCGGAGCATGTAGTGGCTGTGCAAGTAGTACAATTACTCTGAAAATGGGAGTTGAAAATATGGTCAAGCACTATGTTCCTGAAGTAACTCAGATTACAGCAG
>MDSZ01161681.1_pt1 | contig 10422 bp, 9 predicted proteins | sample 811201 | NCBI WGS metagenome assembly MDSZ01 (sample SAMN05326647, study PRJNA326480) | marine metagenome | isolation source: seawater | place: Indian Ocean: North | collected 2010
CCAATTTACAAATGCTAACGAAAGTTACGCACTTGCAGCTTAATTAACTTTGTTAATTAAGTAACGGGGTCCGGGGCACCTGGCAACAGAACGCCCCCTTAATTTTTTGTAAAATTGTCTTATGAAGAAAAAAATTATTAAATATTTCTTAGCAGGTAGTTTCTATTTTTTTTTGATTAAAGGATTGATTTGGTTAATTGTAATTGTTGGTGCTTTTTTTGGAATAAATAAAATATAAGTTATTCTAAGTTCGACTCAACGAATTCCCAATTAATCAACTTAGTATAAAAATTTTCTAAATATTCTGGTCTTCTGTTCTTATAATCTACATAATATGAGTGTTCCCACACATCGCATCCTAAAATTGGTTTCATATTATGAATTAATGTATTTTCAGCATTTGGGGTTTTACTAACTATTAATTTGCCGTTATGAATTGATAGCCAACACCAGCCTGAGCCAAATTGTGTTACACCTGCTTGAATAAATTCTTTTTTGAAATTTTCTTCACTTCCAAAATCTTTTGTTATTCTATCTTTCAATTTTTTAGGCATTGCTCCACCTCCACCTGGTTTCATGCATTTCCAAAATAAAATATGATTCCAATGCTGACTTGCATTGTTAAAAATACCAATTTTTGATTTATCTTTTGAAGAATGAATTATTATTTCCTCTAAAGACATTTTTGACATTTCAGTATCTTTAATAAAATTATTTAAATTAGTTATGTATGTTTGGTGATGTTTACCATGGTGTAGATCTAAAGTTTCCTCAGACATAATAGGCGCGAGAGCTTCTTTAGAGTAATCTAGTTTTGGAAGTTCAAATGTCATATATTTAAGTACAAAATATTGATTAATTTAGATATGTCAATACTGACGCAATCATGACAAAATTAGGTGTTTACTGATTAGCTTCTTTCATTAAGTCGCAGTGATATTTTCATATTAACCATTAGATTCTACTCATGCAAACATCAATACTCATAATTTTAATGTTAGTAATCGCATTAATACTTTTTAGGCCCTTTTCGAAAAAAGAACTTAAAAAGTTTGACGATAAGGATAACTGGTCAAATATGGGTTTTTAAAAATAACATAAAGGATAATATGAAAAATATTTTATTTGCTTTAGTGATTTGTCTTTTTTCAAGTTCAGCATTCGCAGGTTCCTGTCCAATGCTAGCTGGAAAAGTGCAATCCAAAATTGAAACGGCTAAAAAACTTCACGAAGAAGGTTTAAATGCTCATTCAAATGGAGATCATGCTAAATCAGAAGAACTTTTAAAAAAAGCTTTAGAATTATTTAAAAGTTAATTATAGTTGAGGTTCGGGGCACCTAGCAACAGAACGCCCCATTAAATATGTTAGATAAAAGAATTGGTTGGCAATTTGACAATACGTACTCGAGTCTTCCAGAAAGCATGCTTTCTAAACTTAGTCCAACTCCTGTAAAAGCTCCAGAAATTGTTATTTTTAATGTCTCATTATCAAAAAAATTAGGATTAGATTTTTCAAAAATAAGTAAAAAAGAATTAGCTTCGATATTTTCAGGAAATCAATTGCCTGTTGGATCTGAGTCAATTGCGCAAGCCTACGCTGGTCATCAATTCGGTCACTTCACAATTTTAGGTGATGGGAGAGCTTTAATGATAGGTGAACACATAACAAAAGACAATAAAAGATACGATTTACAATTCAAAGGTTCTGGAAAAACTCCTTATTCAAGAAACGCAGATGGAAGAGCTGCTCTTGGTCCAATGTTAAGAGAATACATTATAAGTGAAGCCATGCACGGTCTTAAAGTTCCAACGACTAGAAGCTTAGCAGTAGTAAAGACTGGAGAAAATATTATTCGAGAGGAAAATTTAGACGGAGCTATATTAACAAGAGTCGCTTCAAGTCATATAAGAATTGGAACCTTTCAGTATGCACTTATTTCAAATAATAAAAATGATTTAAAATCACTGTTCAATTATACTATTAAACGTCATTATCCAGAAATTCTAAAATCTAAAACAGCTGCAGTTGACTTATTAAAGATTGTTTATGAAAAACAAATGAGTCTTATTTCAGAATGGATGAGAGTTGGGTTTGTCCACGGGGTAATGAATACTGACAATATGACTATTTCTGGAGAAACTATCGATTATGGACCTTGTGCTTTTATGGATACTTACAGTCCTGATACTGTATTTAGCTCAATAGATCTTCATGGCAGGTACGCCTATTTTAATCAGCCTGCAATAACAAAATGGAATTTAGAAAGATTAGCTGAGTCATTGCTTCCTTTAATAGACGACAATAGAGAAAAAGCTATAAAGTCAGCTACTGAGATAATGTCTACTTTTCCTAACAGATATAAAAAAGTTTGGATTACAATGATGAAAAATAAATTAGGAATAATTGGAGACGATCCAGATGATGAAAGTTTAATTTCAGAGCTTTTAAGTTGGATGCATTTGAACAAGATAGATTATACAAATACTTTTTGTTTTCTAATGGATGAATTGCTAATAGGCAAAGAGATTTACTCAAATAAACAGTTTTTATCATGGAAAAAAAAATGGGCACAAAGACGGATAATTGGAAATACAATTGAAGGCTCAATAAGTCTTATGCGAAAATCAAATCCACTTTTTATACCAAGAAATCATATAGTTGAAGATGCTCTTAAATTTGCAACTGAATTAAATGATCTTACTAAAGTAAAACAATTTTTATTAGCTTGCGAAAACCCATATGAAAAAAAAACTCACATTATGCAATATCAAAAGGTCCCTAAGCCAACAAATAAAAAGTATCAAACATATTGCGGTACTTAAAAAATATCTGATATAAGTGCTATTATGAAAAAAACTTTATCATCACTTATTATATTTATTTTTGTAATATCCTGTGCGTCACCAGAAGTAGTAAACGTAATTGGACCTAACGATAATAAATTAAGTTGTGAAGAATTAAGCAACGAGATTGCAAGAGCCAATGAACTTGCGGATAAAGCACAACAAGCCAAAAAAATGGATAAAGCACATAACCTTGGGGCTATTTTATTTTTTCTACCTGGTTATGGAATGACAATGAACAATATACAAGAAGCTACAAAAGCTGCGAAAGAAAGAACTTTGCATTTAAACAAAATAAAAGAAAAAAAAAATTGTTGATTTTTTTATAAAATTTTAAAAGATATATTTGTCTCCTAAATATATAATTAAACCTAAGGCTATTCCTATTAATATCCAATAATAATTTTCTTTCATTAGGCAACAAACTTACTTAAATTTGGTTTAAAATAATTAGGTCCTTTCATAACTTTGCCTTGGTCGTTATAAATAGGTTTGCCGTTATCAGGTAATTTACTCATATTGGATTTTTGCACTTCATCAAAGCATTTATCTAAATCTATACCAAAAGCATGTCCCGCACCATAAGTGACATACAAAATGTCAGTTAAAGCATCAGCTACTTCTTTTATATCTTTTTTTTCAATTGCTTCTTCTAATTCTGCCAGTTCTTCCTTAATTAGACTGAGTCTAAGGTCTATTTTTTTATTTTCTGGAAAACTAGCTTTTGTTCTTACTTCTTGACCAAAAGTTTGCATGAATTTTTTAACGCTTTCAAAGTTTGTCATATTTTCTCCATATAAATTTTATATTATAAGTGTATTATATCAAAGAATCGTAAATGAAATATAGAACAGAATTCGATAGTATAGGGAAAATTAAGGTGCCTGGTGATAAGTATTGGGGCGCTTCTACAGAAAGATCAAATAAATATTTCAATATAGGAGATTTTCTTGTTAGGCCAATAGTTATTCGGTCTATTGCTATAATAAAAAAAGCTGCAGCTATTGTTAATGCCAAAAATAAAGATTTAGATCATAAGTTAAGTAAGTTCATAATTAAAGCAGCTGATGAAGTAATCAAAGGAAAACACGATGAACATTTCCCTTTAAAAGTATGGCAAACGGGGTCTGGTACTCAAACGAACATGAATGTTAATGAAGTTATAGCTAATAGAGCAATTCAAATGATGGGTGGTAAAATGGGTACAAAAAAACCAATTCATCCTAATGATCATGTAAATAAATCGCAATCAACGAACGATGTTTTTCCAACTGCTATGCATATTGCTATAGCAATAAAAACTAAGAATAAACTATTGCCTTCATTAAAATTATTAGAAAAAGAATTATTAAAAAAATCAAAGGAATTTAAAAATATTGTTAAAGTTGGACGAACACATCTACAAGATGCAACTCCTTTAACTTTAGGACAAGAATTTTCAGGATATTATTCTCAACTAAAAAAATGCATAATTAGAATAGAAAAAGCCTTAGATGAAATTTATTATTTGGCGCAAGGAGGTACTGCTGTTGGGACTGGATTAAATACTAAAAAAAATTTTGACAAAAAGATTATTAAAGAAATATGCAAAATTACTAAGCTACCATTTGTAGCAGCAACAAATAAGTTTGCAGCCTTAGCAGCTCATGATGAAATTGTAAATTTTTCTGGAACTCTTAATACAACAGCAGTTTGCCTGATGAAGATTGCTAATGATATAAGATTTCTTGGATCTGGACCAAGAGCAGGTTATGGAGAATTAATTTTACCATCAAATGAACCTGGATCTTCCATTATGCCAGGTAAAGTAAACCCAACTCAATCCGAAGCTGTTACAATGGTTTGTGTCAAAGTGATTGGTAATCATAATGGTATTACCATGGCTGGGTCTCATGGACACTTTGAGTTAAATGTTTTTAAACCTTTAATCATTCATAATATTTTACAATCAATAAATATAATGGGCGACTCAGCAAAGACATTTGCTTTATATTGTGTAAAAGGAATTAAGGCTGATAAAAAAAGAATTAAATATCTTCTAGATAATTCACTAATGTTAGTCACTGCATTAGCGCCGAAAATTGGTTATGATAAAGCAGCTCAAATTGCAAAAACGGCACATAAAAATGGAACAACATTAAAACATGAAGTGGTTAGAAGTGGGCTTGTTAGTGAAAAAGAATATGACAAAATAATGAGCCCGATAAAAATGACAAAACCAAAATAATATTAGATTATTGCTGAAACAAAATCTTTTATCTTATTAAATTCAAATATCCCAAAGAAGTTTTTATTAAATAAAATATTTTCAAAAGACTCTTTAAAGTACTTAATATCCTCTTCATTGGCTACATAACCATTGGACTCACTAATTTTTTTAAAATTTATTTTTTTATTTAGAAGATTAATAGATCCTTCAACATTTAAATCAATTTTTTCAACTATTTTTTCTTTAGGTAACGAAAATTTCTTAAATAATTTTTTTGTATTTTCAATTTTAAATGAACAATCAAAATTTAATCTTGGATAATCAGCGACTAGCGAGCTATCTCCTTTGCACTGTATATTACCTCCAACAATTGATATATTTTTTAAAAAAACTAGTCTACCATAAGCTAAATTTATCTCGGTTGAGAAAGTTTTTATCAAATCATTACTGAACTTTTTTGATTTATAATTAATTATATTGTCACTGTTTATCTTTTTAATAAAGTTCTTATTACTTAATATGTTTATTAAATCAAATTTCTTTATTTTTTCTTTATTAATTTTTTTAATATCTATTACTGAGTTAATGTAGAAAAAAGGATTAAATTCAATAAAACTTTTGAATGTAATAGACAAATCTTTGTTTCTTAATGTAGAATTAAACATTTCTAAAAGGTTTTTATTTGCTTTAAAATTAAATTTTAAATTGTTTTTAGGAAAGCTTATCTTCGACGATCCAGAAATTAGTTTTGACGAACTATTTTCATCAAATTGCAAATTTGCTTTTATACCTGTATTTAAAATTTTAAAATCTAAGGCTTTATCATTGAAATAAGCTTTGAACTTTTTTTCAAATACTTTTCCGTTAATCTTATATTTCTTATAGCCATAATTTGAAAAAGTTACTTTTTTTACTTCAAACAAACTCTTATTGTCTCTCAATAAATTGAGATTTAAATCTTTAATGTCAAATTTATAATCTACATTATCAAAATAAGTTAAAAGTTTTTTTACACTGTCAATCTTTAGAGATATATTGGTGTCTTTAAGTATTATCTTTCTAGCTTTAAAGTTTTCATATCTATAAATATTTTTTATGCTTAAAAAAATGTTTAGATCTTCTGATTTTAGGAGTATCCCTTCTTTTTGAATTATTAAGCTTGCTTTTTTAATAGATAAGTTGGGTAAAGGGAAAACGTTATATTTAATTGATTCATAATCATTAAGTTTCAAATTATAATTATTAGATAAATATTGCTTGAGTATCTCTTGTTTTTTTTCATAATTGAAAAATTTTGGAATCAAAATAAACAAGGATATTGAAATCAAAAAAATTGCTAATACATACCTTAAAAAGAAAAAAAATTTGAAAAACCTTAAGTACTTATTGTGAATTATTTTGTGAATTTTATTAATCATTTTTTTATTTTTGTATCTAGTGTATAAATGAAATTTTTCTAATATGAATAGCATAGATAAATTAATTGAAAGTCTAAACAAAGAGCAAAAGGAAGCAGTATTAAATACTGAAGGCCCAAACCTGATCGTGGCTGGTGCTGGTTCTGGAAAAACTAGAGTACTTACAACTAGACTAATTCATATCATTAATCAAAAAAAAGCGTGGCCAAATCAAATATTATGCGTGACATTTACAAATAAGGCCGCCAAAGAGATGCAGAGTAGAGTTATGTCTCATATTAAGGGTAGCTCAAGTTCGGTGCCTTGGTTAGGAACTTTCCATTCAACTAGCGTTAAATTTCTTAGGAGACACGCAGAGGCGTTGGGTTATAAAAGTAATTTTACAATTTTAGATACTGAAGATCAAAAAAAATTAATTAGAAATATTGTTAAAGGTGAGGAATTAGATGCTAAGAAATTTTCACCTCAATTAATTTTATATCACATTGATCAGTGGAAAAATAAAGGTTTACTGCCATCAGAGGTTAAAATTAAAGAATCAGGGTCAATTATAAAATCAATTTTAAAAGTTTACGATGTGTATCAAAAAAAAGTTAAAGATTTAAACGCGTTTGATTTTGGCGATTTAATTTTATTTTGTGTAAAACTTTTTGAAGAACACAAAGATATAAGAGAAATTTATAAAAAAAATTTCAAGTACATCTTAGTTGATGAATTTCAAGATACAAACTTTATTCAAAATAAGTGGTTAAATTTATTAGTAAATGACAAGCAAAATATTTGCTGCGTTGGTGACGATGATCAATCTATATATAGCTGGCGTGGTGCGGAAATCAAAAATTTTTTAACCTTTGATCAAATCTATAGTAATTGCAAAGTGTTTAAGTTAGAACAAAATTATAGATCTACAAAAAACATACTTGAAACTGCCTCAACGCTAATTTCAAATAATTCTAGCCGAGTCGGAAAAAAATTGTGGTCATCTGCAACACAAGGGGAAACAGTCAAACTAAATTGTTACAAAACAGGAAAAGAAGAAGCCCAAGGAATTAGTGATATTATAGAACATAAAATTAAAAAGAAATATTCTCTAAACGATGTATCAATTCTAGTAAGAGCAATTTACCAAACAAGAGAATTTGAAGAAAGATTTATGCAGGTAGGAATAGGATATAGGATTTTAGGTGGAATCAAGTTTTATGAGAGAGCGGAGATAAAAGATGCGGTGTCATATCTAAGAATTATAAATCAAAAATATGACGACTTAGCATTAGAAAGAGTAATTGGAGCACCCAAAAGAGGTGTCGGTGAAAGCACACTTAATCAAATTTATCAATTTAGTAATCAAAATAAGCTTTGTTTAGAAGACTCTATTATAAAAATTTTAGAAAAAGGAAATTTCAAACCTAGAATTAAAACATCATTAAAACAATTAATTAATATGATTAATAAGTGGCGTGTAGACTCAAAGAAAATGAAACATCATGATCTGTTAAAATTAATTTTGGATGAATCTGGATACTCTGCAATGCTTAAAAACAAAAAAGATTTAGAAAATGAAAATAGATTGGAAAATTTAAAAGAGTTGCTTAGAGCAATGCAAGATTACGATGACTTACAAAGTTTTTTAGAACATGTCGCTTTAGCAACTTCTATTGATCAAGAGTGGGAAGGAGCTAAGGTTAGTCTAATGACAATGCACGCGGCAAAAGGTTTAGAATTTGACGTAGTTTTTTTACCTGGTTGGGAAGAAGGCCTATTTCCACATCAAAAATCTCTTGAAGAAAAAGGAGACTTTGCTTTAGAAGAAGAAAGAAGATTGGCCTATGTTGGGATTACTCGGGCAAAAAAAGAGGCATATTTATCATTCGCGATGAGAAGGGCCTATCATGGTGATTGGATGGACGCATTGCCTTCAAGGTTTATTAATGAAATTCCTGAAAACGGTGTTGAAAAAAATGAAATAAATTTAGATAAAACAATTGATGATTTTGATTTTAATCAAGATAGTTCTATAGAATTTGATGAAGAATATAGAAGTCCTGGATGGAATAGATACAAAAAAAATAAAGAGCTCAAATGGAAAAAGTAACAAAGCTTAAAAGATTATTTTATTATTATAATTTAGATGGATATTTAATCCCAAAGAACGACGAGTTTTTTGGAGAACATGTTCCTAAAAATAAAGATAAATTAAAATTTATTAGTAATTTTTCTGGATCCTACGGGTTAGCTTTGGTCTTAAAAAATAAGAATTATCTCTTTGTTGATGGTAGATATACTTTGCAAGCTAAAATTCAAAGTGGAAAAGTGTTCAAAGTTATTACCTTTCCAAATTTGTTTCCTTCGGACATCTTGAAAAATAAAAAATTAAAAATTGGCTTTGATCCTAAATTATTTACACGAAAAACTATAGATACTTTTTTTGCTAAAACAAATTGTAAATTGATACCCTTAAAACAAAACTTAGTTGATAAATTTTGGAATGAAAATGACTTAAGTCAAGTTGAGAAATTTTATATTTTACCAAAAAAAGCTATAGGTCATAGCTATAAATCAAAGATCAAAAGATTAGTAAAACAATTAAATAAAAAAAAAATTGATTTTCAGTTCATATCAGCAAGTGAAAATATTGCGTGGCTTCTAAATATTAGAGGAAAAGACTCTGAATTTACACCTTTGCCAAATTCTTATATGACCGTGTTTTCTGATAGAAAAATAAATTTGTTTTGTGACTTAAAAAAAATTGATAATAATTTTAAAAAAAAATTTAAAGATATTGATATTAAAGATATAAAATATACAGATCAATTTCTTTCTAGAATTAATAATAAAAAGGTATTAATTGACTCATTATCTTGCTCTATATATTTTGAAAATATTTTAAGAAAAAAAAACAAAATTATTGAATTTACAGACCCAACATATTCGTTAAAATCTATAAAAACTCGACTGGAAATTAAAAATATTGTTAAATCTCATATTCAGGATGGTGCTGCTTTGAGTAAGTTTTTGTTTTGGGTTAAAAGAAATTATAACAAAAAAATAATTGATGAGATTAGCGCTCAAGAAAAATTATTGAATTTTAGAAAAGAGAATAAAGATTTTCAATTTTTAAGTTTTCCAACTATATCTGGTTCAGGTCCTAACGGTGCAATTATTCACTATAAAGCCTCAAAGAAAACTAATAGAAAATTAAAAAAGGGTGATATTTATTTAGTTGACTCTGGTGGACAGTATAATTTCGGTACTACTGATGTGACTAGAACTATTTCATTGGATAATGATAATAGAAGAATTAAAGATATTTTTACGAGAGTTTTAAAAAGTCACATAGCTGTAGCAAGTTTCAAAATAAACAATAAAACTAATGGAGCTTTAATAGACGCAATTGCTAGAAAGCCTTTAAAAAAAGTGAGTCTTGACTACGCTCATGGCACAGGTCACGGTGTTGGATATTTTTTAGGTGTGCATGAAGGTCCACACGCGATATCAAAAAATAATAAAATATATTTAAAAGAAGGTATGATAATTTCAAATGAACCTGGATACTATGAAAATGGTAAATTTGGGATTAGAATTGAAAATCTCATCAGAGTAAAAAAAAACAAAAAAGGATATTCATTTGATAATTTAACTAAAGCTCCAATAGACAAATCTTTAGTTAATAAGAAAATTCTTAAAAAAGGTGAAATTAATTGGCTTAATAATTATCATCAAGATGTTTATAAAAACCTCAAAAAATTTATGAATAAATCTGAACTTTCCGACTTAAAACAGGCTTGCTCAAAGATCTAAGATTTTATACCATTCAGTTTCTTTTATTATCTTTATTTTTAACAGTTTCGCATTTTCAATTTTTTTCTTAGTTGGCTTTGAATTTCCTGTTACCAAAATGTCCAGCTTTTTCGATATTGTCCCTAGAACCTTACCCCCCTGGCTTTCAACTA
>MDSZ01116513.1_pt1 | contig 10421 bp, 9 predicted proteins | sample 811201 | NCBI WGS metagenome assembly MDSZ01 (sample SAMN05326647, study PRJNA326480) | marine metagenome | isolation source: seawater | place: Indian Ocean: North | collected 2010
GGCGAGCTCTTCAAGCCGCGCCTCGACGCCGGCGACCACCTTGCGGGCGTCCGCCCCGCGCAAGGCGACGACAATGCCTTCAACGGCTTCGCCTTTGCCGTCCTTGGTCACCGAGCCGTAGCGCGTAAGCGAATCGGTCGTGACATTCGCCACATCGCCGACACGGACAACGCCGGTAGCTGCGTGACGTACGACCAGCTTTTCGATGTCGCCGACGGTGACGACGGCGCCGAGACTGCGCACCACGAGCGCTTCCTCGCCGTCAGCAAGGCGGCCGGCGCCGTCATTGCGATTATTCTGTTCGAGCGCGGTGCGAAGGTTGTCGAGGCTGACGCCAGCAGAGGCCATGGCGGCCTCGTCGGGCGCGACATTGAAGGTCCGCACCCGTCCGCCCAGCGAGTTCACGTCGGCGACGCCGGGCAAGGTGCGAAGCGATGGACGGATAACCCAGTCGAGAAGCGAGCGGCGTTCCTCCAGGGAGAGATCGCCGCCTTCGATTGTGAACATGAAGAGCTCGGACAGCGCCGTTGAAATCGGCGCAAGGCCGCCCGAGACTGTCGACGGCAGATCGGGCAGGACGGCGGCGAGGCGTTCGCTGACTTGCTGGCGCGCCCAGTAAACGTCGGCGCCGTCTTCGAAGTCGATGGTGATGTCGGCGATGGCGTATTTCGTTTTCGCCCGCATGATTTTCTGGCGGGGGATGCCGAGAAGCTCCATCTCCAGCGGACGGACGACGCGCGCTTCGACCTCTTCGGGCGTCATGCCGGGCGCCTTCATAATGATCTTGACTTGCGTCGGCGCGATTTCAGGAAACGCATCGATGGGAAGACGCAAAGCCGCCATCGCCCCGGCCGCCGCGAGAACCGCGGCGAGGCCGAGAATGAACATGCGCTGCGTCAGCGAGAAAGCGATCAGCCGGTCGAGCATCGCCTAGACCCCGCTTGCGATATTTTTAAGCGCCGCGAGACCGGCGATGGCGACTTTCTCTCCCGGCGCAAGGCTGTCGCTGCGAATGAGCGCGTCCTGACGAGAGCGGGAAACGATTTCGACTGCAACCATGCGGAAACCCGTCGGCGTTTCCACGAACACAACATCGGCGCCGCCAAGCCTGACGATCGCTTTCGCCGGGGCGCGCAACGCATCTTCGCCCGGAACGGTTTCGAAGGAGAGCGTCAGCATCGCGCCGAGACGCCAGACGCGGGCGGCCGGCAGTTCGACGACAACATCGAGCGAGCGCGTCGCCGGATCGATTTCCGGATCGATGGAAACGATCTCGCCTTTCTCCGGAAGGTTGTCGACGATGACGGGAGCGCCGGCGAGGAGCGCCGAGGCGTGTCGTTCGGACAGTTGCGCACGCGCCCAGAAAACGCCGCCGGTGAAAAGGGAGACAACAGGCTCGCCGGCGCGAAGCGGTTCGCCGGGACCGGGACGGACATGCGTGACCGTTCCCGCGGCAGGCGCCGTCAGCATAAACTGACCCGGCTGATCGCCTTCCCGCACATATTCAAGTTGCGTTTTCAGCGCTTCAAAGGAAAGCCGGGCGGAGATCGCGTCGTGATGCGCCTCATCCGACTCCTGTTCCGACCGCAATCCCAGTTTCAGAAGTTCGTCGGCGCGGGCGGCGAGATGGGCCATATGCGACATGGTGAGGAGGCGGGCTTCGAGCTCTGCGGCTGCGTCGGCGTAAGACGTGCTGTAGATTAGTGCGACCGGCTCGCCGGCGGCGACCTGGCTTCCCGGTGTTTTCAAGGCGTCGACCATCACGCCGTCAAACGGGGAGGAGGCGGTCTGCAAGGCGCCGTTCGGCGCAATCACGATGGCCGGGACGCTGACCCCTTCTGAAGCTGCGGCTGTTGTAACCGCGGCGGTTTCGACGCCGAGGGCCATGCGCGCGGCAGGGGAAATCGCGATCTCGTCCTGCGCGGCGGCGGGAGCATGCAAGATCCATGTCGCGAGAATGAGAATTCCCGCCCGAAGAAAGTTATGCGCCGTCATCCCAAAGAACCCCACGATTGTTCTCATGCCTCGTGGGTATGCTTTTTATGTCGGCCTCACTGACATTAACCTGACGGCGCTTTCTGGTTGCAGGCGGCCGCGAAACACAGCCGCACGCCGGCGCGATCGGGCATGGCGGTCTGTAATTCGCCGCCATGAGCTTCGGCGATACGGTCCGCGATTGCGAGGCCAAGTCCTGCCGCGCCGCCGGGCGCGCGATCCGCGCGCACCCCGCGCGCCTTCAAGGCGTCGAGGGCGTCCGAACTCAGCCCGTCGCCGCCGTCATAGACGCTGACGACAGGGCCCGGTCCGGCCTCGATGATGACTTCGCCGCCTTCCGGGGTGGCGCGAATGGCGTTGACGGCGAGCGTGCGCACCGCCGCCGCGATGGCTTCCGCAAGCCCTGTGATCCTGCCCGGCGTTCCTTCCTGCTGGAAGGCGATGGTCTTGCCGTCAGCGACCGCCGCGGGCGCCAGCTCGGCGGCGACCCTGCGCGCGACGGCGTGAAGATCCACGGGCGGCTGTTTGGCCAGCGATTCTTCCGATTGGCTGCGCGCCAACAGCAAGAACTGCTCGACCATGCCGGTCATGGCGTTCAATTGTTTGCGAAGGCGCGCGGCGTCTTGTTCGGGCAGCTTGTCGAGTTCGAGGGCAAGCACGGCGAGCGGTGTTTTCAGTTCGTGTGCGGCGTCCACGGCGAAAGCTTCCTGCCGGCGCGCATAGGCTTCGAGTTTCGTCGTCAGTTGCGAGACGGCTTTTGCAAAAGGTTCGATTTCCGTCGGCAGGGGATTGGCGCCGGCATCGTAACTTTCAAGCCTTTCCGCGGCCGCAACCACTTCGCCCGTCGCTGCTTTCAGTCTGCGCGCAACATGTCTGAGGACCAGGAACGCGCCGAGGCCAAAAAGCAGCAGAAACACTGAAAGGGGGATCAGGACATGGTCGACGATTTCGACCCAGGTCGCCGCCGCGGGCGGCGGATGCTCGCTGAAAAAACCGTATTGATGCCCCACAAGCGCGACAAGCACGCCGGCGCTGACGGTTCCGGCGACGGCGAGGCCGATGGCGATCTGTCCGCTGATCGATCGCGTCAAGCTGCATCTCCCCTGATGAAATAACAGACGCCCCGCACGGTGTGCAGAATATTGTCTGCGCCGGCTTCGGCAAGACGGCGACGCACCCGTGACGCGAGCGCCTCCAGGGCGTTCGGCGTAACCGCTTCATCCAATCCGTAAAGCACGGATTCGATGGATTCCCGGGGCGCGACTTTTCCCGCGCGGCGCATCAGGAGTTCGAGAAACTCTGTTTCCTTGCGTCCGAACGGGATCGGCTGGTCCCGATATTTCACCTCCCGGGTGACCGTGTCATAGGTGAGCGCGCCGGCATTCAGAATGACCGGATCGCGTGAGCCGGGACGGCGGAGAAGAGCGCGGAGGCGGGCCGCGATTTCATCCACTTCAGCCGGTTTGACTAGATAGTCGTCGGCGCCGGAATCGAGGCCGAGAACGCGTTCGGTCAGCGCGCCGCGTGCGGACAGAATCAGGACCGGCGGGCGACTTTGCGGCAGCGCGTTCAACCAATCGACGCCGTCTCCGTCCGGCAGGCCGAGATCCAAAATGATCGCGTCATAAGCGTTCGAGGCAAGAAACAGATCGGCGTCGCGCAGGGTTGCTGCGTGCTCTGAGGATATAGACCGTTTGGTTAGCCCCTCAGTCAGCAAGGATGCAAAATCGGCATTGTCTTCGATCAACAGGACGCGCATGACGACGAAACTATATTAAACCACGGATTAAGGGCAGAAAAAGCTGACAACATGCTGACGCATTTCGCGTTTCGCCTGCGTAATCTATGGGTGTCGGTTTTGGCGTCAAAGACGTTCAAGGTCGGATGGGGCGTCAATGTCGAGAAAATCCCCGGCGGCGATGCATACTGCGCAGGCCGCATCGGCGGCTTTCAAAAGCTCGCCGGCGCCGCGGTCGCCTTCAAGCGCCGCGAGGCGCGGAAACCAGGATTCCAGGAACGCCGCCGGCGCCGAGCGCACATCACCGCTAAGACTATAACTCAAACCTGCCGGAGCGGCGCAGGCGGTTTCCATAAGGGCATTGAAATGAGCGGACGGGATAAAGGGCATATCGGCGAGCGCGATGACAACGCCGCCGGCCCCCAGGTCTTGGGCGTGCTGTATGCCGCGCGCGATTGAGGCGGCGATCCCGGCGTCGGCGTTGTCATTTGCTATGAGCGAATATCCGCGCTCGCTCAGAATGTCGGCGCGGTCTGGCGCGTCGGGTCGCGTCACGGCGATGTTCCACCGGCAGCCCGCGGCGGCGAGGGCCGCTGCTGAACGATCAAGCAGGCTGCGCCCGTCAAGCTGCGCCAGTAATTTGTCCCGGCCGAAGCGGCGGGATGCGCCCGCGGCGAGCAGCACAGATGCGAAGTTCACGTCGGGCAGGGTCACAAGGCTCTCGATTGCGCGACAATTTCCGCAAGGATCGAGACGGCGAGCGCGGCGGGGTCGCGAGTCATGGGAACAAGGCCGATGGGCGCTGCAAGCCGGTCGATTTCGCTGGGCGCAAGCCCTTCGGCGATCAGCATCTCGCGGCGTGCGGCGGCGGTTTTCCGTCCGCCCACGGCGCCGACATAAAAGGCGGGCGAGCGAAGAAACCGGGGCGCCAGCGCGCGCTCCCACTCGCGATCATGAAAAAGAAGGACGCAGGCGCTGCGCGCATCGATCGATATCTGTTGGATCTGTGAAGATGACGCAAGATGGATTGTTTGCGATGACGCGCAGTCGCGCAGCGCGAAGTCATCCGGCGAGAGGGCGCAGAAATCAAACCCGGCGGCATGGGCGAGCGAGGCCAGCACGGTCAGTTCGGGCCCGAACCCCGCCGCGACAATGCGAATTGCCGGCTCGTAATGGCGTGTAAACGCATCAGGCGTTTTCGCTTTTTCCGAAACGTCGCCCGCTCTAAAGGCGAGCGAAACCGGTTTCCTTTCTTCTAACGCTTTGAGAGCCGCTGCGAGCGCATTCCGGTCCGGATTGACGCTGAACAGAATATCGACGCCGGAACCGCAGGGAAGGGCCACATCGACAAAAGGCGAGCCCTTTCCATAACGGATGACGCCGCCTGCGCCGCGGGCCATGGCCTGGCGCGCTTCATCGATGATGGCGCGTTCGAGGCATCCTGACGAAATGGAGCCGGCATGACCGCCGTCTTCTGAAATCGCCATCTGCGCGCCGGTCGCGCGCGGCGACGAACCGTCAATATAGATCAGCGTTGCGAACGCAACTTGCGCGCCACGCTCCATCCTCTCCAATGCGAAGGAGAGAACGTCGCCGCCAGATGGATCGAAACGCAAGGCCCGCGCCTCAGCTATTCAACTGGTCGGCGATGGGCAGACTACGGATCCGCTTGCCCGTCGCTTCGAAGATCGCATTGGCGAGCGCCGGCGCCAACGGCGGCAGACCCATCTCGCCCATGCCCGAAGGCGTCTCGCCATTGTCGATGATATGAGTTTCGACCACAGGCGGCGCATCGGCGATCTTCATCAATTGATAGGTGTCGAAATTGGCGTTGGTCACGCGTCCGCCGTCGATATTGATGGCGAGGCGCAGCGCCGTCGAAAGGCCGTCATTGACGCCGGATTCAAGCTGGGCCGCGACGCCGTTAGGATTGATCACTGTGCCGATATCGACGGCGGCGACGACTTTCGTCACGCGCAAGCCGCCTTGGTCATCGGTTTCGACATCCACGACCTGGGCGCAATAACCGCCAAAGGTGAAATGTCCGGCGATGCCGCGCCCGCGCCCGGCCGGCATCTTTTCGCCATAGCCGCCTTTTTCGGCAGCGACGCGCAGACATTCCGCCAGCCTGCCGGGATTGAATACCGGTCCGCCATGCTGCTCGTAAGGCAGCTCGCGCGCTTCCCCCAAAAGACGCAAACGCAGCGCGAGCGGATCTTCGCCGCGGCCTTCAGCAATCTCATCGAGAAAGCTCTGCACCACAAAGGCGTTCGCCGTATGCGCCGGGGCGCGCCACGATCCGCGCGGCGCGCCGGACCGGGCTGAGAAATATTCGAGCCTGACATTGTTCACGAACTGTGAAGGGAAATCGTCGGGGTAAAGTTCCGCCTGCCAGTAATCGCTTTCGGGCAGATTAGGCCGGCGATAATATTTGGAGGCGCTGGCGAGACGATGGGTCCAGGCGACCAGATTTCCGTCGGCGTCAAAACCTGCCTTTAGCTGGTGCATGCCCGAGGGTCGGTAAAAATCGTGCTGAAGATCGTCATCGCGGGTCCATATCAGCTTTACAGGCGCTTTTACGGCTTTGCTGATCAGCGCCGCCTCCGCCACATAGTCGTTGGAAAGCCGCCGTCCGAAACCGCCGCCCAACCTGGTGGGCAGGATTTTGATCTTTTCCCGATCGACGCCGAGGGCCGCGGCGACAATGCGACTCGCGCCGGAGGGCATTTGCGTCGGTGCAATGATTTCGACGCCGTCCTCGGTCACATCTGCAAGACAATTCTGCGGTTCGAGCGGCGCATGGCTCACATAAGGCTGCCAGTAGGTCGCTTCATAGGTTTCGGCGGCGTTTGCGAATGCGGCGTCGAAATCGCCGTCATCACGAACGATCTGACCGGTTCCTTCAAGCAGTTCGGCGCACTGGCGTTTGAAGCTTCCGGATGATTCCTCCGCATACGGACCTGTATTCCATTCGATTTGAAGCGCGCGCCGGCCTTTCATCGCCGCCCACAACGAAGTGGCGACCACGGCATAGCCTTCCGCCTGCACGTCGTATGGCCCGGTCGGACCCGGTCCTTCAATTTTGACAATGTCGACTACGCCTGAAACCTTGCGCGCCGCACTGTCGTCGACGGATTTCGCAGTCCCGTCGAAATAGGGGCAGCGCGACATGACGGCGTACAGCATGCCGGGCTTTTCCGCGTCGATGCCGAATGTCGCCTCTCCCGTGACGATGGCGCGCGCATTCTTCATTTTCTGCGGCGTGCCGATCAGGCGGAACTCGCTTTGCGGCTTCAATGCCGGCGCTTCCGCTGGCGGTTCGATGCTTGCAGCGGCCGCGGCAAGTTCGCCATAGGAGGCTTTCTTTCCGGACGCTTCATGGCGGACGACGCCTCTCGCCGCGACAAGCTCGGACGCCGGCACGCCGAACTGAGCTGCGGCGGCCGAGATCAAGAGCGTGCGGGCCAGTGCGCCCGCCTGGCGCAAGCCTTCGTAATGCCCGGGGATCGAATAGCTGCCGCCTGATCCCTGCGGCGCATATTTCCACGTCATTTCGCCGTCTTCGCCGCGCATGATTTCGAGCGGCATCTGCACCGTCGAGACGCGATCGAAGTCGACTTCCAATTCCTCGGCGAGCAGCATCGGCAGCGAGGTGTCGACGCCCTGTCCCATTTCCGGATTTGGAAAGGCGATCGTGACGGTTTCATCCGGGTTGATCGCTACGAACCCGCCGACGGGGCCTTCAAACCATGGCGTTGGGAAAGGAGATCCATCGCGTTGCGCGCGTACGCGAGAAGCGATGGGCGCAGCGATGACGAGTGCGCCGCCCGCAGCCGCATAGCGAAGAATATCGCGGCGATTGTGGATGACCGGCGCGTTCATGACGCTCTCCCTGACTTGAGTTCGGCGGCGCGGTGAACCGCTTTGCGCAGACGGTAATAAGTTCCGCAGCGGCAGATATTGGTCAGGCTTTCGTCGATATCGCCGTCGCTCGGATTTGCATTTGTCTCCAGCAGCGCCGCGACGGCCATGATCTGACCGGTCTGGCAATAGCCGCATTGCGCAACATCCTCGGCGAGCCACGCCTCCTGGACCGGGTGCAGCGTTTCACCGTCCGACAGACCCTCGATGGTGGTGACGCTCGCGCCTTCGAGAGCGGCCATGGGCGTGACGCAGGAGCGTCTCGCCTCGCCATTAACATGAACCGTGCAGGCGCCGCACAAACCTGCGCCGCAGCCGAATTTCGCGCCTTTGAGACCTTGTTCGTCGCGCAGATACCATAAAAGCGGCATCCCGGGGTCGCCTGAATAGTCAACGGTTTGGCCGTTTATGGTCAGTTTCGGCATGGGGCGCCTCCGGGTGAGCTGCGAAAGGAAAAGACAGTCTACAGGAATGATGCCCCGGAACGCCAACGGTCCGTCCCGCGACTGGCTCGGTTCGTCGACACGAAGCAGATTTCGCTGAGCGCCTTAAGGCGGCCGCCTGAAGCGCCGATGTCCAGGACGGAAATCCCGCCTTCACCAGCGCCGCCCATAGCTCCCCTTTGTCATTTCTCATCAGTTCAGCCGCGCTTCTGACTCCTGGTCAATAATGCCGATCGCGGTTCTGCCATTTCGCATGCAAATTAAGGCCTTCCAGAGAAACATGAGACCATGCGTTAAGTTCGCGCTATCCTATTGACCCTGATCAACCGGGAAGGCCGGACATGGGGATATCCATGACGCTTGCGGAGAGAGTAGATGCCGCAGAAGCCGATTTTTTCGTTCTGCGGAGAAGCATCTGCGGAAAGGTGGTATCGATCCGGTCCGCCGATGCGGTCAACCATCCATCCAACGCCATAGAGGTCGCGCCTTTGTTTGTTGCGGCCCTGGAAGGAGAGCGGAATTAGATGTCACTGCGCATGAAATTTTGCGGCGCCGCAGGCACTGTCACGGGTTCTTGCTACTGGATCGAGCATGACAAGGGCGCGTTTCTTGTGGATTGCGGCATGTTTCAGGGATCGAAAACCCTGAAAGAGCTCAATTACGGCGAGTTTCCCTTTCCGGCTGATAAAGCGGACTTCCTTCTCATCACCCACGCCCATATCGATCATAGCGGCCTCACGCCGAAACTTATGGGCGCCGGTTTTCGCGGCAAGGTCTTCGCGACCGAAGGAACGCGCGACTTGCTGCAATTCATGCTGCCTGACAGCGGTTATATTCAGGAGATGGAGGTTTCTTTCCTGAACCGGCGCAACGCGCAGCGGGGACGAAAGCCTGTGGAGCCGATCTATACGAGCGAGGACGGCGAAGCGGCGGCGGAAAAAATTATCGCCCGGGATTACCAGCGCTGGTTCGAACCGGGCCCCGGCGTGCGCGCGCGTTTCTGGAATGCAGGCCATATTCTCGGCTCGGCGTCCATCGAAATTGAAATAGAAACAGGCGACGACGATGAGCGCATTATGCGCCTTTTGTTTTCCGGCGATATCGGCCCTGACCACAAGCTTTTCCATCCTGATCCGGAGGGGCCGAGCAATCTTGATTACGTTATTTGCGAAGCGACCTACGGGGCGCGTAAGCGTCCGGTGCTGAAGCCCGATGCCCGGCGTAAGGTGCTTGCCGATATTGTGCGCAAGGCTATGGGCCGGGGCGGCGTGCTCGTCATTCCCGCTTTCAGTGTTGAGCGCACGCAGGAGCTGCTCTCCGATCTCAGCCTTCTTATGACAAAAGGCGAGATTGAAGAACGCCTCGTGTTTCTCGACTCGCCGCTCGCCATCAAGGCGACAGAAGCGTTCAAGCGCCATGCTGACGAGCTTGAGGATACGGGCGAAGACGGCGAGATTTTCGCCAATCCGTCATTCCATTTCACCCGCACGGTTGAGGAAAGCAAGGCGATCAACAATTACGAAAACGGTGTCATCATCCTGGCCGCCAGCGGCATGTGCGAAGCGGGCCGCATTCGTCACCATCTGAAACGCCGGCTATGGGATGAGAAGAATACGGTCCTGCTCACCGGCTATCAGGCGCCCGGCACGCTGGGTTCGATTCTGGAAAACGGCGCGAAGACGGTCCGCATTCAGGGCGAAGATATCCGGGTGAAGGCGCACCTTCAGTCCATCGATATCTATTCGGGTCATGTGGATGCCGACGGCGTGATGGACTGGATGACGGCGCGCAAGCCCGTGACCCGCGCCGTCTTTCTGACCCATGGCCAAGCCGAGGGGCTGAACGCGCTGCATGACCGTCTCATCGAGGCGGGGTTTGAGAAAGACCGGATTATTATTCCGCATCTCGACGACGAGGTCGATCTTCTTGGCGAGGGCAGGATCGGCAAGCGTATGGGACCGCGCCGTCTCGGCCATGAGGCGGTGGTGGACCTCGACTGGCATAACGATCTTGCCGAGCTTTCTCTGGATATCCGCGAAGCGCTTGAAGAGGCGGCGGACGAGCGCGCGCGCAAGGTGATCCTGCGCCGTTTGCGCCGGGCCCTTGAAGAGCGTTAAATTGCCGGTGACGAGCGGATCTTGACCGCGATCAATAAAGGCGGCCGCGCCTGCGGTTATTCTTGTCGCCACAGGAGAGTTCAAATGGCGCTGAAATCTATATTCGTCCCGTTCTGCGAGGAGAAGTCGGCGGAAACGGCGTTTCGCGCCGCCGCTCTGATGGCGAGGGGCGACAATGCGCATATCAGCGTCGTGCATCTGCGCGCC
>MDSZ01007445.1_pt1 | contig 10420 bp, 12 predicted proteins | sample 811201 | NCBI WGS metagenome assembly MDSZ01 (sample SAMN05326647, study PRJNA326480) | marine metagenome | isolation source: seawater | place: Indian Ocean: North | collected 2010
ATCTAGTTGAATTACTGATTGATGAAGATTATATTTTTCTAAAATTTTGTATACTTTATTTACTGCTTTCGGCATTTTGTCTCTCATAATCTGATTCCCATTAAGATTTTTTAAATAAATCATCAAAAAATGTTAAAAATTGTTTTTCTGCTTTATTGGGTGGTAAAGGAACAATTTTATATTTAGGTATATTTTTTGGAGTAGGAAATATTTTTCTTGCTTCATCCTCTGAAAACCCTGCCAATTGAATAGCTTCTAGAAAAGCTGTTTGTCTATCAGCTCTTTTTATCATTTTGGTAATTGTTTTAGGGAAAATGATTGGTAGAGAAAATCTGGTATGTATTGTTTGTTGAAGCCTTAATTCTATTGGAGAATATTCTTTTCCTATGAGAGTTTTTAATGGGGTAATCACATCTCCAACTATATATTCTGCAGCGTCATGAAGTAATGCTCCTAATTGCCATTTAACAGGAATTTGTTTTTTTGAAAGTCTCAAAATTTCAACAACTATGACACTATGTTGTGCAACTGATATGGGGTTTTGGCCTTTTGTTTGACCATTCCACCTGGCAACTCTAGAAATGCCTCGCGCAATATCTTCAATTTCAATATCCAAAGGAGATGGATCAATTATATTTAATCGTCTTCCTGAAAGCATTCTTTGCCAAGATCTTGAGATTTGTTTTTCAAAACTTTTCATAGCCATATTGGATAAATCTATCGAAAATCATAATTTAGTTTTAGTTAATAGAATTACTTGGAAATTAAATTAAATTCTAGTATTTAAAGAAAAAACAAAATGTAAAATCATGGATTATTTTGAAACCGCAAGAAAATACAGATTAAGAAGCTTTAAAAAGATAAGGTCCTGGATAATAAGGATTATAATTTTTTTCATAGTGGCTATAATTTCTTGGCAGATAGGTTTAAGAGATAGAAATAATGACTTGGCTAAACAAAGAATAGAAATAAATAGTTTAGAGCAAAACTTTAATTTTACAAAAAATCAATTGGAAATTTTAAAAATAGAAGCTGCTGCAGATAAAAAATATATTGATAAATTAAAATATGAATTATCTGCCAAACCCCAGACAGAATTAGGTGATATTTTAAAACTCTCAGTAGATGTATTGTCAGAGGGGGTTAGCATAGAACAATTGAGATCAAGTATTAAAAAATTGAAAATTCCTACTAAATGTAAAAGCTCAAAACCTAAAGATATAGATGTTATTACACCGATATATTTAAGTTTAAGAAAAGAGGTTAAATTTTTAGATAATGGATTGAGCATATCTGCCGAGGGTAGAGCGGACACTTCTCTGGACAACGTTCATCCTTGGTTTGATGTTTCTATGCCAGTAAGGGTTAGAACAAGGTATTTTGGTTTTGAAGATTGGTTTACTGGTGAGTTGCCTTTTTCAATAAAAATACCAATTGAAGATAGGCTAATCCTAATTGAGCTTTCAGAATCAAGTGTAAGAGGGAGTTTAACGGCTATAGTTTCGGTATGTATATAGAAAATCTAGCAGTTAAAAGTATTTGTTTCTGACCTCCCATCCTGCTGAAATTAGACAAGTTCCAAGAAAAATTTTAAGTATGTCTGGAGTTAAAAAAGGAAGCAGCCCAAAGGCTATTGCTGTGTTTAAGTCTTTAATAATGGCTAACCAAAACACACCAAAAAAATAAATGATAACCGTTCCTATAGTCATAGCAAAAAAAGTTAAAATTATAGATCTGTCCCAACCTCTTTCTGATAAATACCCTAAAACCAATGAAGCAAATAAGAAACCAAAAAGGTATCCTCCAGTTGGGCCGATTAAATATGGCAGCCCACCCCCTTGAGCAAAAACAGGCAATCCTAAAGCTCCTTCTCCTAAATATAAGATACAAGCAGCACCAGCAGCTCTCCAACCAAGAAACATAGCCATTACAAGAACAACTAGTGTTTGAAGGGTGACTGGAACTGGTGTAAGAGGTATTTGGATCTTTGCTGAAATTGCTAATAAAATAGAACCAATAACTGCAGAAAATAAAATATACAAATTATCATTTGTTTGACGACCAATTATGCTAGGAACTAGAGAATTATATTTAGTTAATGAATCCATTTTATAGCCTATTTGTGATTAGAGGGTTTTTTATTTTTTAAATGTAGAATATTTTATAATTAAAATCGAGATTAAAATTTTATGAAAATTGAAAATAATAAAATGGTGGCTTGGATTACAGGTGCAAGTTCTGGAATAGGTAAAGAGTTGGCTAAACAGCTTTCTTCAAAAGGGTGGAGGCTTGCATTAACTTCTAGAAATTTAAAAAATTTAAAATTAGTTGCTGAGGAGTTACCAGAAGAATCATTAATTTTATCTGCAGATGTTAGTAATAAGGAAGAAATTAAATTAGCTTATGAAAAAATTATTAAAAAATTTAATAAAATCGATTTGTGCATCTTGAATGCTGGTATTTATAATTCTGTAGACGCATTAAAACTAGATTCTTCAATTTTTAAAAAACATATGGATGTTAATTATATGGGAGTTGTCCATTGTTTAGAGTTAATTATTCCACATTTCTTAAAAAATAAAATAGGACACATCTCGATAATTTCATCTCCTACTGGTTGGAGAGGATTACCCTTGGCATCAGCTTATGGTCCTTCTAAGGCAGCTCTAAATAATCTTGCTCAATCATTAAGGTATCAATTAGAGCCTAAAGGAATAAAGATTCAAATTATCAGTCCTGGATTTGTCTCAACCAATGCTACTCCAATTAATGAACATAAATTACCAGGAATTATAAGCTCAGAATTAGCTGCCAAGAAAATAATTAAAGCCCTAAGTTCAAGTAGTTTTGAAACTATAGTGCCTAATTATTATTTGCTTTGGCTGTTATATATTTTAAAATTTTTACCAGAAAATTTATCTTATAAGCTTATAAAATGGAAAACAGGTTATTAAATAATCAAATGTCAGAGAAAACAAAAACTCAAATTGAAAGCTATCTAGTTGTTTACAAAAATATTTTTGAGAATCTTTCAATAGATGGACTTAGTTCATTAAAAAACATTTTATCTGAAGAAATTATTTTTATTGATCCTTTTAATAACGTTAAAGGACAGAACAAGTTCATCATGATATTTTTCGAAATGTTTAATAAAGTGAAAAATCCTAAATTTTTCGTTTCTGATTATTCTATATCTGTTTGTAGTTTAGATAAGAAAATAGGATATATGAATTGGGAGTTTTCTGGAGAATTCAAAAGTAATAATAAAAAATTTAAAATACGAGGAATGAGTGAAATCCATTTTGATGATAGTGGTAAAGTTTTAAGACATGAAGATCATTGGGATTCACTTTCTCAACTTATATATAAACTACCTCGGATTGGTTTTATAATTAAATGGTTGTTTAAATTATTTTCTTGATGGGGGGATTATTTCATAGGTATAATTTTTAGATGATTGACATCAATGCTTCCTGCTCGAAAGCCACCTTCACAATAACAAAGATATAAATTCCACATCCTTCTAAATTTTTCATCAAAGCCTAATTTTGATATCTCTGGCCAAGCTTTGTTGAATTGTTTTCTCCAAATGGCTAAAGTATTAGCATAATCTCCACCAAAACCTTTTATAGAGACTAATTTTAAACCTGCTTTGGAAATAGGCTTTTCTATGGATGATATAGATGGTAACATGCCACCAGGAAAAATATACTTTTGAATAAAGTCAGGATATTTTCTATAGTTTTCAAAATACTCGTCCTTAATTGTAATGACTTGAAGAGCTGCTGCACCATTTGGTTTTAATAATCTTTTAATTTGTTCAAAAAAAACTGGCCAATAATTTTCACCAACGGCTTCAAACATTTCTATAGAAACGATTTTATCAAACTTGCCTTTTAAATTTCTATAATCTTCCAATAATACATTGATATTAGTGTTTAATTTAATTTGTTTTATTTTATTTTTCGTAAATTCATATTGTTTTTTGCTAATAGTAATTGATGTTACAAGCGCTTCATAATGCTTTGCTGCAAATTCTAAAAATCCACCCCATCCACAGCCAATTTCTAGAACTTCTTGACCTTTTTTGATATCAATGCACTTAGCAATTGTGTCATATTTATTAAGTTGAGCATTTTTCAGATCAGTATTCCTTGTTTTAAAAATGGCGCTTGAATAAGTCATTGTTTCATCAAGCCAATAGCTATAAAAATCGTTACCTAGATCATAGTGAATAGATATATTTTTTTTTGCTCCTTTGATAGAATTGTTTCTAAAGAAATGGTTTAATTTATTTAGTAATTTAAAAACTTTGTAACCTTTCCCATTTGTATCTAATCCACTTTCATTTGAAGCCCCTATTTCAATAATTTTGTACATTTTTTGACTTGATATTTCTCCATTAATAACAGATTCACAAAATCCTAAAGAGCCTCCTAAAATTGTATTTTTCATAGAATTGTTTGTATGGAAAGTTACGTCCGCTTTTGGTCCAGGTAGTTTGCCTTGGTAATTTTTCTTTTCATTATTTGGATAAGTTACCTCTATAGACCCAATAGTTAGGTTTTTTAACATTTGATCTATTGAAATTTGCCATATGGAAGAACTAAATATTTTCATGGTATAAATATATGATTATTTTGCTGATGTAGTTTTATGTTCCTTACTAGCGGTTATATAATTGAATTTAGCACCTTTAAACCATAACTTTAATGCTTCCAGCAATATCCCTATAAAAGGCTTGCCTGGCAAAGCATAGTTACTAACTATTCCATATAATAGTGAAGAAGTTGTCAAGTCGTAAATTTTACCTATTTGTATGGCATTTAGAATAATATTTTTATTTTTTGTGAAACCGACAATTATTTTTACAGAGTTATTTAATAATGTGGCATGAAGATTATAGTTACCTTGTGAGGGTAAAAATGGAGACACTAGAAACTCTTTTCTAGCTTTGTAATATTTTTTATCATTTTCTAAGATGACGTATGAATGAATGCCTCCAAAAGTATTCCTTACTTCAAAGATTTTTGCTAAAAGTTTTTTTGATTTATTGTAACAAAAGTAAATTGATAAAGGATTAAAAGATCTTCCTAAAATTCTTGGGAAACAATGTAAAATTATTTTTCCATCTGCCTTACAATTATATTTTTTTAAAGTTTGTTTAACCCAATCGATTAGATGGTCGTTTCCTACACCATGATCTTTATTATACCAAGAGATTAGATTAAATTTATTAATAGAAAAAAGACTGTGCTGAGTATCTGCTGCTTTTAACTGAGTGATATCCAATAAAATAGATAAGCATTTATAAGAAAATGAGTGTTTAGGTGGTATTTGTCTTTGGTGACTAATTACCCCTTTGACAATTTTAAGGGATGTTCCATTATTAAAAGTCATTATTATACATTTAAGTTTTATTGAGCAGCATGAAGCATTTCAGTTCTATCTTTTTTCAACCATGGTGGCAAACAATCAAAGGATTTAGCTAAGTTGATAGCTGATATTATTCCATCCTCATGAAACCCATACCCTGTCCAAGCACCACAAAACCAAATATTATTTTGACCTTGAAGTTGATTTAGTTGTTTTTGGATATTGATAGCATTTTTATCAAATACCGGATGAAAGTATGAATGTTGGCTGTAAATTAGTTTTGGGTTTGGAAGTTTATGAGGGTTTAGGGAGACAAAAATAGGTTTGTCCGATTTTATGTTTTGTAATTCATTCATCCAATAAGTTATAGATAGGTTTTGTGTATTTTCTGGATTAACAATATAGTTCCAGCTTGACCAAATAGATTTTCTTTTTGGCATATAATTTATATCTGAATGAACAATAGATAGGTTTTTTTGATATGAAAAATTTCTTAATAAACTTTCATGTTTCGAGAAGTTCTTTTTCAACAAGGTGTAACTTTCATTTGCTTGGCAGGCTAAAACAACACAATCAAAACTTTTATACCCTTTATTGGTATAAATTTTTACACCTTTATCGCTTTTCACTATTGATTTAACTTTGACCCCTTTTTGGATGGGACCTATTAATTTTTCAGAAATTGCTCTTACATAGATTTGACTGCCACCAGCAATCGTTTTCCATTTTGGTCTGTCAAATAAATTTAATAATTTATGATTTTTATAAAAATTTAAAAGATTTTGAACTGGGAAATTTATTATATGTTTTTTAGGGCAAGACCAAATTGAAGCAGTCATAGGTATAATATGATAGTTTATGAATTTTTCAGAGTAGTTGCATCTTTTTAGAAACTCTCCAAGAGTTTCGTTTTCTGGGCCTTTGGAGGCATCTTTAATAGCGTTATTATAAAAATAATTTATATCCCTCAACATTGACCAATAATTAGGATCTATAATATTTTTTCTTTGAGACATTAATCCAATATATGAGCTACTATACTCAAATCCACCCTGATCTGCAGAAACACTAAAAGACATTGAAGAAACATTTGTTTTAATCCCAAAGTGCTTTAATAGCTCAATAAAATTTGGATAATTATGATCATTTAGAACAATAAAACCTGTTTCAACATCATAATTTTTATCGTTTATATTTATGTTGATAGTATTAGCATGACCACCAAGGTAATCATTTTTTTCATACAGTGTAACATCATGTTTTGATTGCAAAAATAGTGCAGCAGATAGACCTGATACACCTGAACCAATTATCCCAATTTTCATGTTAATTTGACCGTTGAGATTAAAGATACTAGGTAATTAAAAAACATAATTGATTAGAATTCTGAAAATATAAATAGTTTATCAAGTGTTAGTAAAATTATTTTGAACTTCTTATATAACAAAATTTAACTAAAAGCATTATTTCCTTTTATAAAATTAATTTTTTATTGCTCAAAAATGATAAGAGAGTTTAATAAATTATATTCGTTAAATTGGAAAGAAGAAATTTTATGATTGAATTATATTATTGGCCTACACCTAATGGAAAGAAAATTACGATTTTATTAGAAGAACTTAAAGTTAAATATAAAATCTTTCCTGTTAATATAAATAAAGGGGAGCAGTTTAATTCTGACTTTTTAAAAATTTCTCCAAATAATAAAATCCCAGCAATGGTTTTTAATGGAAGTGGAGAAAAATTTTCATTATTTGAATCTGGCTCAATAATGATTTTTCTTGCTGAAAAATATAAAAAATTTATTTCTGAAGATTTTTATTTAAAACATGAAACTATCCAGTGGTTAACTTGGCAAATGGCTTGTTTTGGTCCTATGCTGGGTCAAGCACATCACTTCAATTTTTATGCTAAGGATAAAATTGATTATGCAATTCAAAGGTATTCTAATGAGGCTTTTAGGCTTTACAACGTTTTAAATAAAAGACTTGAAGGTAAGAGTTGGATCATGGGGGAATACTCAATTGTTGATATGGCAGTTTATCCATGGACTATTACATATGATAGGCAAGGGATAAATATAGAAGATTTTCCAAATGTAAAAAAATGGAAAGTTTCAATGTCCTCTAGGAAAGCAGTTAATGATGGCATGATTGTTGGCCAAGAGTTAAGAACTCCAAACAAAAAACTAAATAAGGAAGAACATGAAATATTATTTGGAAAATCTCAATATAAGAAAAGATAAAATTAGTTGATAGTAATTTACTGAACTATTTGGTTCACTGGGTTCACAGTTTTATTGTCTTGAAGCCCTTTTCTTAAAGTGCATTTCCCTGAAATAGTTTGAATAAGTAGGCTTTCTTTACATAATGTCCAAGAAGGGGCTTCTCTTGTTTCCATTCTCCAAATCTGGGATATGCCCAATATTGCAAGTAAAATTAATAATATCCAAGAAAAACGGCTCATGATTTAATTTTCATCCCAATTAAAAATATAATCTGTAATTTTATCCATATTGACTTTATTCTCAGGAATTACCTTTTTGGCAACTGAATTATGACTTTCATCCATCAATCTTCTATTTTTTTGAATTAATGGGTGCCATTCAGGAAGGTCTTTGCCCTCATCTATTAATCTGTATGCACATGTTTTAGGTAGCCAGTTAAACTCTTTAATATTGTCAGCATTTAATTCCACACAATCTGGTATAAGCTTTTTCCTGTTAAGATAATTTTTACAGGAACAATTATTCGTATTTAATAATCTGCATGAAACTTTTGTATAGTAAAGTTTTTCAGTAGATTCATCAATTAATTTTATTACACAACATTTACCACACCTATCACAGAGCGACTCCCACTCTTTATTATTTAGTTCAGAAAGTTTTTTTGTTTTCCAAAATTCTGTCATTGTATTAATTCTTTATTTGTCAGTTAATAACTAATTTAAACTTAAGATTTTATCATTATGAGAAAGCCAAATTACATCAGACCAGGAAACTTTGCAATTAACTTCAATCAAGGTGTTTTACGTTCCAAAGAATATGATGATATTTATTTTTCAACTGAAAATGGTCTTGAAGAAACAAGACATGTATTTTTAAATGGTAATAATTTATCAACGATCTTTAGAAAGAATCGTCATTTTACAATTGCTGAATTAGGATTTGGTACAGGATTGAATTTTATAGCAACCTGGCAATTGTTTAGAAAAGTCAGGAAAAAGTTTTCAACTCTTAATTATATTTCAATTGAAGGTTATCCATTAGAGACAAATGTAATAAAAAAAACCCACTTAATGTTCCCTGAATTATCCTATTTTTCCAAAACCTTATGTGCTAAATTACCCCCGCTTTGGCCTGGAATACACAGAATTAATTTTGCCGAAGATAATATTTATCTTACTTTGATATATGGAGAAGCATTAGAGGTTTTAAAGGGTTCAGAATTTAAAACCAACGCATGGTTTTTTGATGGGTTTAATCCAACAAAAAATAAATCGATGTGGAGCTTTGATCTTTTAAAAGAAGTCTTTCGATTAACAAAATCTGGTGGTACTTTTGCTACTTTTTCTGCTTCAAGCGAGGTTAGGAAAAATTTAAATAAGGCAGGATTTTTTGCCAAAAAAGCAAAGGGTTTTTCCACTAAAAAGGAAATGACAGTTGGCAGTAAAATGGGTAAAGAAATTGATTTGGAATGCCCCCGATCAATTGTTGTTATAGGCTCTGGAATTGCTGGAGCTAGTGTAGCTAAATCATTACAAATAAGAGGGGCAAATGTAAAAATTATTGAAAAGATGAGCATTCTTGCCTCGGGTGCTTCAGGCAATAAGTCGGCCATCCAATCACCAAGACTTACAACTGTTGATACCGTTTCAGGAAGGTTGTCTCTGGCTTCATATAGGTATGCCAGGGATTTAGCAAAGTCTATGAAATGTTGTTTGGGGGATCCTTCAATAGTTTTGGGCTGTCCAGAAAGAGAAAGAATAAGGCAACGAAAATTAGTCCAGCAAGATTGGCCTCAAGACTTAATTAGAAAGTTAAATGATGATGATCGCAAAAAGTATTTGAAAATGGAAAATAATTTTGAAGGGGTTATTCATGATTATGGTGGTACAATCGATCCTATTAAAATGATTGAAAATATTTTGAATAACGATGTGGAAGTAATTTTTAACAAAGAAATTATTAAAATTTCAAAAACCTCTTCTGGATGGGAAATATGTTGTAGTGATAATTCCATTTTTTCAGCTGAAGCAATAGTTTTAGCATGCGCAGAAGGGCTCAAAAATATAAAACAAACATCTGTATTTGATCTCCAATACACTCAAGGTCAAGTTAGCTATGTCAATAAAAACCTGTTATCAAAATTTCCTAAAGCAAATTTAAGCTTTTCTGGATATATTACGCCACCAATTAATGATATTTTAACAATTGGTGCAACGTATGAAAAATACAACCAAAAACGCTGCGATATATCATCAGAAGCTCATAATGAGATTTTTGATAATATTCCAAAAATGATTAGAGAGTTATACTTTGACAAAGATATTTTAGATGATTTGTCAGGAAAAGTATCAATGAGAGTTTCAACGTATGACAGAATGCCAATGATGGGTCCTGTAGAGAGAAACTTTTATGTTTTGTCGGGATTGGGATCAAGAGGCATGGTTTGGGGGCCATTATTAGGAGATGCACTTGCTAGTATTATTTTAAATCAACCTTCAGGTTTAGATAAGAGCATTATTAGAGCATGTGACCCAAATAGAATTGAAAGGAGTTTTTTATTTTAATAATTTATTTTTTTCTTTTTCAAAATTTTTAATCAAATCCATTAACAGTTTTTGAAGATAGTTAAAGTTATGATTTTTTTCTCTTGTTTTTTCGTTTAAATAAAGAGAGCGATTAATTTCTATTTGTAATGTGTGAAAGCCCTTTTTTGGAAGCCCATAATTCTCAGTAATATAACCTCCAGAATAAGGATCATTTAATTTTACTTTCAGTCCTGAATTTAGAAAAAGTTTTTTGACATATATTATAATATTA
>MDSZ01093027.1_pt1 | contig 10420 bp, 7 predicted proteins | sample 811201 | NCBI WGS metagenome assembly MDSZ01 (sample SAMN05326647, study PRJNA326480) | marine metagenome | isolation source: seawater | place: Indian Ocean: North | collected 2010
GGTTTTCGTCAACGTGGAGAATCTTGGGTCTCTTCATTAGAACCCTAAAATTATTTTTGCAAAATAAAAAAACAGAAAGATTCCAAAAATATCGTTAGCAGTAGTTATGAATGGACCAGTAGCTATTGCAGGATCAATACCTTGTTTGTTAAGAATTATTGGAACGAACGTCCCTACAAGTGCAGCAACTAAAATTACTAATACCATAGATCCAGCAATCGTTGTGCTGACAAGAAAAGATTGATTTATAAATTGACCAAAAATAAGGATAACAACAGCTAGAGCTAGTCCATTTATTAGACTGAGACCAATTTCTTTAACTAAAATATTAAATAGTGATCCCTTTACTATATCATTAGCTATACCTTGTACTATAATTGCTGAAGATTGAACTCCAACGTTACCAGCCATTGCAGCGATTAGCGGTGTATAAAAAAATAAATTGCGCAACATAGGTTGTTCCATAATTGCTTCAAAATCTTGTAAAATAAAAACACTTCCTATGCCACCTAACAGACCAAGAAAAAGCCAAGGAAGTCTTGCTTTAACTAAATCTAATATTTTATCGTCTGCTACAACGTCAGCTGAAATACCAGCTGCTAGTTGATAGTCTTTGTCTGCCTCTTCTTTTATAAAGTCGACAATGTCGTCGATCGTAATTCGTCCCAACAATTCTTTTTTCTTATTTACAACTGGAATTGCTTCCAAATCATATTTTGACATAATTTTTGCAACCTCATCAGATTCTTGATCAACTGTAACATAATCTACCTTTGGGATATATATATCTTTAACTTTAGCTTTTGAATTTGCAGTAATTAAATCTTTAAGGGAAAGTCTTCCTTTGAGTAAGTTTTTTTCGTCAACAACATAAATAGAATGAACTCTTGTAACGTTTCCTGCCTGAGCTCTCATTTCATTTAAACATTTTAGAACACTTAAGTTTTCATTTACTTTAACTAATTCTTTTGCCATTAAAGCACCTGCAGTTTTTTCTTCGTATTTAAGCAGATCGCGAATGTCACTTACACGTTCATCATCTGTAATCTGAGACATTACTTTCTCTTGTCTCTCTTCAGGAAGTTCAAGTATAATATCTGCTGCATCGTCGGTGTCAAGTTCTAGAACTTCTTTAGCAATTTCCTTTGCTGAAAGTTTTTCCAAAATTCCTTCTCTAATATCAGGGTTAACCTCAGCTAACGCATCCGCGGTTTTATCGCTTCCTAAAACTTTTACTAAATATGTTGCTTCATTAAGAGAGACTGCTTCAATAATTTCTCCCAAATCTGCATAGTGAGCTTGACCAAGTTTTCTTTTAATACGAATGTTATCCTGCTTTTTAACAAGGTCTCTTATCTCAATTAAAAAAATTTCATTAATTTCAAATGTTGTCATTGTCAATCCATTTAGTAATTTGGACAAAGTCAGAACCTGAGAGCATCTCAGGGCGTTTGTCAAATATACTATCTTCTCTTAACTTTTCAGACATAATAAAACTTTTTAAACTATTGCGAAGAGTTTTACGACGTTGCTGAAAGCTTAACTTAACAATTCTAAATAGGAGTTGCTCGTTACACTCTAAAGTGGTACAATCTTTTCTTACAAGCTGAATAACTGCAGAATAAACTTTTGGAACAGGATTAAATACTTTTGGAGATACATCAAAAAGTAAATCAGTTTTGTAAAATAATTGAGTAAGAACTGAAATAATCCCGTATTTTTTTGATCCAGGAGACTCACAAATCCTTTCTGCTACCTCTTTTTGAAACATCCCAGAAAAAAATGGAATTTGATCTCTATGTTTGAGAGTTTTAAATATAATTTGGGTTGAGATATTGTATGGGAAGTTCCCAATAATAGCAAATTGTTTGTTTCCAAAAACTTTATTTAAGTCAAATTTTAAAAAATCTCCTTCAATAATTTTACTTTTTAGATTAGGATATATTTCTACAAGATATTTTACAGCCTCTTTGTCAATTTCAATTAGATTTAAGTCATCAGTTTTAGAAATTAAAAACTGGGTTAATATTCCCATTCCAGGTCCAATCTCAATGACTTTATTATAGTTTTCAAAAGTCAAGGTGTCAGAAATTAACTTTGCAATATTTATGTCTTTTAAAAAATGTTGGCCTAACTTTTTTTTCGCACGAACTGTTTTGATTTTTTTTCTCAATTAAACAATACTTTATTAATGGGCATTAGCCCAAAACTAATCTTTTTCTTTTTATTAGTTTTCTGGAATACTTAGTTAAAGATTACTTTAAAATCAATTAAAAGATTTTTAATTCAGTACTACAAATTCCAGTTTATTGAATTTTTTTGAATCCGGTATAAGGAATCAAAACTTTGGGAAGATTTATTCCATTTGGGTCTTGAAAATTTTCTAATATACCTGCAACAATCCTAGGAACTGCTAATGAGCTTCCATTTAAGGTATGTAAGAGTTCCTTTTTTCCTTTAGAATTTTTGTATCTCAATTTTAGACGTTCTGCTTGAAAACTATCAAATGTTGATACAGAACTTACTTCAAGCCACTTACTTTGTCCAATCGAATATATTTCAAAATCATAAGTCAAAGCAGAGGAAAAACCTAAGTCTCCAGCGCAAAGTCTCAAAATACGATATGGTAGTTTTAATTCATTTAAAATAGATTTTATGTGATTTACCATATCCTCTAAAGCATTTAATGCATTTTTGGGTTCCTCAATTCTTACAATTTCAACTTTATCAAATTGATGAAGTCTATTTAATCCTCTTACATGTGATCCGTAGCTGCCAGCTTCTCTCCTAAAACAGGGGGTGTAGCCTGTTAGAGCAATTGGAAGTTCTTTGGAATCTAACAAACTATTACGATAAATATTTGTTATTGGAACTTCAGCAGTTGGTATTAGGTAAAGGTTATCTTTATTTACATGGTACATTTGTCCTTCCTTATCTGGGAGTTGACCAGTACCAAAACCTGAAGATTCATTAATTAAAATTGGCACTTGAACTTCTTTATAACCCGCTGAAATATTCTTATCAAGAAAATAATTAATTAACCCACGCTGCAATCTTGCTCCTTTATCCTTATAGACTGGAAATCCTGCTCCAGAAATTTTGTTTCCCAATTCAAAATCAATTATATCATATTTTTTTCCAAGCTCCCAATGAGGAAGATAATTAATTTTTGATTCAGTCGTTAAATCTGACTTAAAGACTTCTTCGTTATCTTTATCTGAATTTCCATCTGGAACAACATCGTAGGGTACATTTGGTAATTGAATTCTTAATTCTATTAAACTTTTTTCAATCTCAATAAGTTGCTCTTGGAGTTCTCTTGTAAAACTTTTAAGACTAATACTTTTTTCTTTTAGACTACTTACTTTTTTAGTCTCACCTGTTTTGTATAGCATTGCTATTTCCTTGGTAATTTTGTTAGAAGTTGCTAAGCGATTATCTAGATCTGTTTGTGTATCCTTCCTTTTTTTATCAAGATTAATAATTTCTTCAATAATTTTTGAAGAATCAAAGCCTCTTTTCTTCAATCCATTAATAATTGACTTTTTATTTTCTTGAATATTTTTTAAGCCAAGCATCTAGTTTTTTATTCAAAAATAAAGCAATTTTATTTTACCCTTTAAATATAGACAAGCTTCTTTTACAATTATCCCTATCTTGATTAAGTTGGTTTTTTAGGTCTTCGATAGAATTAAACTTTTTTTCATCACGGATTTTTTTCAAAAAATGAACCCTTAAATATTCTCCGTAAATATTTTCATTAAAATTGAATATGTGTACTTCTTGTGTTTGATTAATTCCGTTAATTGTTGGTCTAGTGCCAATATTCATCATGCCTTCATAAAATTTATTTTTATAATTTACCCTAACAAGATAAACACCCTTTGATGGTATTAATTTATAGGGTTCTTTAATTTCTAAATTTGCTGTTGGAAAACTTATAGTTTTTCCTAAACCTTTCCCTTTAGCTACGATACCATTGAGTTCATAGTCACGTCCCAAAAATTTTTTTGCTTTTTTAAAATTACTATTGATTATAGCATCTCTTATTTTAGTTGAGCTAACTGTTGTTGATGATATATTTTCAGCAGGTACAGTTAATACTTCAAAGCCATATTTTTTTCCAAATAAAATCATATCGTCAACGCTTGCTTCTTTATTTTTTCCAAAACGATGATTGTGGCCTGTATACAGAGAATTAATTTTAAATTTCCCAACTAATATGTCTTTTACATATTCAATGGCGCTGAGTTTTGAAAATTCCAATGAAAAAGGATGGATTATAAGATTATCAATTCCTAGTTTTCTTAAGATTGCTTCTTTTTCATTCAAAGTATCAATTAATTTAATTTTTGTATTGCTTTTCAAAATCATTCTTGGATGTGGGAAAAAGGTCAATAGATTTGCACGAAGTTTTTTTTGTTTGGCATCCTTTACTAAAGTATTTATAATTTTTTGGTGTCCAATGTGAACACCATCGAAAGTTCCTGTAGTAAGAATTGATTTTGATGGGGAAGAGTAATTTTGAATTCCGTGAATTATATCCATCTAAAAAACTAATCAAATTTGTCTAACAAAAGTACGTTAATATCAATAATGGAAGAATTAGTTTGTTTATTTTTAGCTACGACTTGAAAGTCAGTAATGGAAAATGAAAATATTTACTACCCTAAAAAGCCATTGATTGTATGGGTTATTTTTATTAGTCTATCAATAAATATAACTCTTAGTCAAGACAAATGGATAAAAGTAGAAAATCCAAATAAAAATTTAATTTCATTTGTTGAGTTAAGTGAAAACTATTATTTAATCCCAAAAGATTTCTTTAAAAAAGACTTTACCCAAAAGGGAGATTTTGTGACAGAAATTTCTCTGCCTAATGAAACAGGAAAAGAAGAAATTTTTCAAATTAAACCTGTACCATTATTTTCTGAAAAATTATCAAAAAAATATCCAGAAATTAAAACTTTCAAAGGGGTAAGTAAGACCCGTAAAGATGTAGAAGTTCGATTGAGTACCCAACAAGGAGGAATCAACGCTTGGATTCATTTTAAAAGCAGCCCTGATTTATTTATTCAACCCGTGAAAGGAAATAAAAATTTGCACTACAGTTATTTAAAAAGAAAAGAATTTAATTCTTCCAATTTATTTTGTAAAACAGAAGTACAAAAAAATAAGAAGAAGCCAGAAAGTTTTAAATTAAATAATCAGTCATTTAGACAGAAAATTCGAACATTTCGTATTGCAATCGCCACAACTGCAGAGTATACTAATTATTGGGGTGATAATAATCAGAGTAATGGTTCAAATAAAGAAGATGCACTTGCAGCCATAGCAAGTACTCTAAATAGAATTAATTCAATTTTTGAAAGGGATTTAAATATACGTCTTGAACTAGTTTCCGATGATAGTTTGATTTATGAAGATACAGATCAAGATCCTTTTACAGGAAATTTTGGTTCTGAGCTTCAAAGGACTTTAGATGATGTTTTAGGGGATGAAAATTATGATATTGGTCATCTTTTTGACTATGGAGAACCAAATGGAGATGCTGGCAAAATTGGTTCTGTATGCTTAAAAGGCTCAAAGGGTAAAGGGTTTTCTACTCACCCATTTAGGGATACATATGGGGGGGAATATCGCAACGATTATTTTGATCTTGATTATGTGGGTCATGAGATAGGGCATCAATTTGGAGCATATCACACCTATTCTTTTGAGACTGAAGGAACTGGCTTTAACGTTGAGCCTGGCAGTGGATCTACGATTATGGCTTATGCAGGGATCACAGGACCTGACGACCTACAGCAACATGGAGATCCCTATTTTCATTACTATAGTATTCTTAGCATATTAAACTATGTTGACTCGATAAATTGTGGAACTACTGAGAGTTTATCCTCAGATATATTTAGTTTCGATGCAGGTCAAAATTATATTATTCCCATTGGTACGCCATATGAGTTAAAGGTTGATTTATCTTCGAATTTAGAAGATGAGAATTTTACTTATTGTTGGGAACAACTCGATAGTGGAGAAATTACATCTAGCAATTTTGGACCTTATAATCCGGTTGGTTCAATGGCTAGATCTTTACCACCGAATATTTCACCTCAAAGAACAATTCCAAACTTAAAGAGAATATTGGATAGTGAATTAACAGAACAAAACCCAAGCATAGGTAGTGATTGGGAAACTGTTCCGCTTATTGGAAGAAAAATGAAATGGGGTCTAACAGTTAGAAAAAAAACACCTACTTTATCATTAGTTGCTCAAGATTCAATTGAGATAACTTCTTATGCAAATGCTGGACCTTTTAAAATTAATTCTCAAAATGAATTAGGACTATCTTTAAAAGGAGGCTCCATTGAAAATATCTTTTGGGATGTTGCAAAAACGAATCAAAATCCTATAGATGCATCCCATGTAAATATCACTTTATCTGTAGATGGTGGAGAAAGCTTTCCAATTGAACTTGCGAACGGGATAATTAATAATGGATTTTCTAGAGTAATTATTCCAAATGAAATTAATACTGATCAGGCTAGATTAATGATTAAGCCAGCTAATAATATTTTCTTTGCAATAAATTCAAGTGATTTTAAAATTGAGTCCAGAGATTTAATTTTAAATCTGGATACATTTGTAAAAGAGAATTGTGGTAGTGATGTACAGCGATTCACATTTGAAATAAAAAAATATAATAATTTCGAAGAACCATTTACCCTACAACTTAATCCTCAACCGCCAAACATTGACGTGAAATTTTCAAAAGCTTCATTTATTGAAAGTGATAGTTTAGGATATTTGGAAATCAGTGGTCTAAACACCCTCGAAACTGGGGATTATAACCTCGCTCTTGAAGCACAATTTTCTTCAGGCTCAGAACAATTTCCATTTATTTTGGAGCAGCGTAACGGTGAAATAGGAACTGCTGATATTTTGTCGCCTGAAAATAATTCAAACAATGTCAGTTTGAATCCTGTTTTATCCTGGGAGAGTGATTCGAATATAGATAATAGTAGAATTCAAATTGCTAATGATCAAGATTTTCAAAGTTTAGTAATCGATACTATATTAACATCATCACAATTTCAATTGGGTAAATTAAAATCAGAAACAAACTATTATTGGCGAATCCAAAGCCAAAACAACTGTGAGATTGGAAATTTTTCTGAAGTTTTTACATTTAGAACGAATTCAATTTCCTGTGAAGTCAGAAATTCAGACGATTTACCAAATGATATAGAAGATGCTACAGAAAATGAGGATGGTGAAACCTTATCTTCTATAGAAGTAGATTTTAATTCTACAATTATAGATTTAGACGTTTTAGTTGATCTAGAACACTCTTATACCGATGATCTTACTTTGTATTTGGAAGCACCAAATGGAGAGCGTATTCTATTAAGCAGGGCTTTGGGAGACGCGGGAGATAATTATACACAAACTACTTTTGATCAAGAGGCTACTTTAAATATTATTCAAAGCCAACCCCCGTTTACAGGTTCATTTGTTCCTTTACAAGATTTAAGTATTCTATATGGGACTTCGTCCTATGGTACATGGAAACTTATAGTTTTAGATCAGTATCAAGATGATACGGGTACCCTTCTTCAATTTAAACTTAATTTTTGTGTTGAAGGAAATGTCGAAAATAATAGTGATAATGATTCATTTTCAGATAGTAAGGACAATTGTCCATTCGTAACAAATGAAGATCAGTCAGATATTGATAATAATGGGATAGGAGATATTTGTGACCTTTTTTCAACTCAGAATATCTCTATAATAAAAAATGATGCAACATGTCCAGATCAGGATAATGGAACTTTATTTTTTAATGCTAGAGCTGATTTTACATACTCAACAGAAATAAATGGACCAAACGGTTTTTATAAAACATTTAATTTTTCAACATTAGGTGAAGTTCTTGAAAATTTGAAGCCAGGTTCATATAATGTTTGCGTAAGTGTAGATAATTATCCAGACTTTCAATATTGTTACGAAACAGAGATTAATGCTCCAGAAAAATTATCTGTTCAAGCTGAATATAATCCATTTCTAAGTGTTTTAAATATTGGTTTGTCCGGGGCTAAACACTACGACATAATGTTAAATGACAAATCGTATAAAGTGTCAAATCAGAATAATATTCAATTACCAGTAAATGAAAAAATAAATCGAATAGAAGTTAGAACTGATAAGGATTGCCAAGGGATATTTGAAAAATGGTATAATCTAACAGAAAAGGCAAGGATTTATCCTAACCCTGTATCTGATTTAATAAAAATAGTTTTACCAAAACATTCATTACCAGACATTTATTTATTTTCGAGTAATGGAGATTTATTTTGGTCTAAAAAAAGTGTTAACAGTTTTTATGGACTAGTTGAAATTCCAATGCAATTTTTACCTGCGGGAATTTATATATTAAAGATAGATTATAATGATCACATTGAAAATCATAAACTTATCAAGAAATGAGAAAATTTTCAGTTTGTTTCAGTATTATGTTTTTCTATTGTGTCTCAGACACTGCCTTGGACCCTGAAAGTGTTTCTTTAATTTATCCAAAAAACTTTGAGTCTTGTGCAAATGCAGTTAGGATTAATGATATCGACCGCCAAGTACGTTTTGAATGGACAGAAGCTCTAAACGCGGATCAATACGAATTAATAGTTGAAAACTCTATAACAAAAGAAAAATTTATTTCTAATACACCACTTTTAAATAGTTCATTAGTAATTTCAGCAGGTGCACCCTATAGCTGGTTTGTTCGTTCAAAATCAGATTTTACAACAGTGACAAAAAATAGTGAAGTTTGGGAATTTTATCTTGAAAGAATACCAAATGAAAGTCATATTCCCTTTCCAGCTTCATTACTATATCCTTTGAACAATAGTTCAGTAAGCTTAACTAATGAAAATCAAATCTTATTTCGTTGGAAAGGTTTAGATTTAGATAATGATATCGAATCCTATGACTTTTACATTGGTGTTCAAGATGAGAATTTAAATCTTGAAAAAGAAGATTTAAGCACAAGTCAAATTTCTATACAATTGAATTCCAACTCAACATATTTTTGGCAAATTAGGACAACAGACAAAAGCAATAACAGTTCTTACTCTAAAATATTTAGTTTTGAAACACAATAGCTATTTACCATTAAACCTATTCATAGCACTGTTTATACCTTCTAAACCAAAACATACGATAGCTTCTGTACAAACTGAAATTCGCTTATTTATTCTGGTTTTTTCTGTTTCGTTCCATTGATCTAAAACAAATTTTACTTGATCAAATGGTCTAGTCTTCTGCCCAATTCCAAATCTAAGTCTAGGATAATTTGAGGTATTCAGTTGATTCTCTATATCTTTTAGTCCATTATGACCGGCTGGACTTCCCTTAGATTTTAACCTTAAGATGCCAAAGGGAAGATGTAAGTCATCTGTTATAATTAGAATGTTTTGCAAAGGAATTTTTTCTTTTAATGCCCAATAGCGGACTGCCTTCCCGCTTTTATTCATAAAAGTCGAAGGCTTAATAAGTAAAAAATGGGATCCTTTTTTTTTAAATGAAGAATAGTCAGCTAATTTTTTTACTTCCCAATCTGTTTCATTTTTTTCTACGAGTTTATTAAGAATTTCAAAACCAATATTGTGCCTAGTATTTTTATATTCTTCACCGATATTTCCGAGACCCACAATTAAATACTTTTTCATGTTAAGTTTAGAAACCTTTTTTTTAAATAAGTTTTTTAGAAATTGCATTTTCTAAAATAAAAAAAGCATGTGATTGAATTACCACATGCTTGGAATTTTGTGAAAAATATTTTTATTCTTCAGCTTTGGCCTCACTTTCACCACTTTCTTTAGTAGGAGTTTCTGAGCTTGCATCAGATTCTACTTCTCCTTCAGCTACAATCTCTTCTTCTTTTATTGAGGCTCTGGATGTTCTTACTTGACAAACAACAGTGTTATCTGGGTGCAAAATAGTGTAAGATTCATTTTGAAGTTCAGAGGTGTAAAGTTTATTTCCCAATTCTAAATTAGAAATATCTACTGTAATGAAATCAGGTAAATTTTTAGGTAATGACTTTACGCGTAGTTTTCTCTTATTAACAGATAGAACACCACCACTATTTAATACCCCTGGAGCGGAACCCTCAATTTTGACAGGTATATTCATGGAAATTTCTTTGTCATCAAAGAGTTGATAAAAATCAACGTGTAATATTTTATCTGTTAGAGGATGAAATTGTATATCTTGGAGAATTGCATTGATTTTTGTTTTTTCATCAAGTATGATTTCTACTGTGTGTGCGTTTGGAGTATATACTAGTTTGTTGAAATCAAGTTCCTGAGCAGAAAAGTGATAAGACTCACCACCTCCGTAAAGAACACAGGGAACTCTTCCA
>MDSZ01225117.1_pt1 | contig 10420 bp, 9 predicted proteins | sample 811201 | NCBI WGS metagenome assembly MDSZ01 (sample SAMN05326647, study PRJNA326480) | marine metagenome | isolation source: seawater | place: Indian Ocean: North | collected 2010
AGCAAAGAAATCTTTTGTTTTTTTCCTTTTTGTAATTGAGACACTTCAGTTTTTTAATTCCAATCCAAACCAATATCTAGCCATCGGCTTTGATGCACTATGGAACCTGTTGATATAAAGTGAGGTTTAGCTTTAGCGTATTTAGATATTGTAGATAAATTTATGCCTCCACTCGCTTCAATGATAACTCTGTTATTATTTATATTCATAGTCTTTTTTACTTCCTCAGGACTAAAGTTATCAACTAAGATGGCATCAAATTTACAAGAGATTGCGGGTTCTAAGAGTTCGACGGAGTCTATTTCAACTTCTATGATATGATCTTTATATTTATCTCGAATACTAGACAATTTATTAGTAAAGGAATCTTTGTTGTATACGCCGATTGCTCTTAAATGATTATCTTTTATGAGAATACGATCATAAAGACCCATTCGATGATTGAAAGATCCTCCACATGCAGTAGCGTACTTTTCCAATTGTCTAAATCCCGGAGTAGTTTTTCTAGTGTCAAGTAAATCCACAGAAAAAGGATCTATCTGATCAACATATTTTTTGGTTAGAGTTGCAATACCCGAGAGTTTTTGCAGAAAATTTAATATTGTTCTTTCTACAAGAAGAATCTCTTTTTGTTCTCCATCGATAGTTGCTACGGAGGAATTTTTTGAAACTTGGTCACCTTCCTTGAAATGTAGTTTATGCGAAATTGTATTAGTATTGAATATTTTAAGAATATGAGGGATTAGATGTAGTCCACAAATAGTAAGGTTTTCCCTCACAACGATTTCAGCTGAACCATTTCCAGAAACACAACATGCATCTGAGGTTATATCCGCTTCGTCTATTTTTTGATTACTAATCTCTTCATAGCGAGCGGATTCAAGTTGAGAGATTAGTACTTGAGTATTTATGTCGTCCCACGCGATTCTTCTTCGAAATTTTTCTAATACAGAAGATTTTATTGACATGGAAAGTGTTAATTGCCTTTGATCAGGTCCAGAGTAGAAGGAAGTTCAGTTATGATTTGTCCTGGGTCTGGTCCTACACCTATAAAGCGCAATTTGGGTAACTTTTCATTTTCAAAACCTTCAGGGTAAGCAACTTCGAAGATACTACTAAGCATTCTTGAAACATATTTTTTTGCTTCTACGGGCAAATCATCGAAAGAGCTGATACCACTTATATCTTCTTTCCAAGACGGTAGTAGCTCGTAAATCGGTTCGAGTTTTTTCCTGAGGGATTCTCTTCTTGGAACTTGTAAAATTTTTTCACCGGTTATCATTTTATACCCTGTGCAAATTTTTAGCATTTGCTCATCATTCAGCTCGCCAATTGAAAGGGCATCTAACTTGTTAATTACTATTTGATCAAATCCGCCATACCTCAATGCATTACCTTTTTCGACAGCGTCAAACCACCCAACCATTCTTTGCCTGCCAGTTGAAGTGCCGAATTCTAATTTTGCTAGTTTTTTTCCAAGAGAGTGGGAGAGGTGGTCAATTTGCGTTATAAAATGATGAGTTCCCACTTTTGTGTCATAAGCTTTGCAGCATCCGACAGTAGTTACTTCCTGAGCAGGTATACCAATAGATAGGAATAACTCAGGACTTGTGGTGTGGGAAGCAGTTACATTTGGCGTAAATCCATGTCTCTTATCTAGCCAGTAAGCCTGACCGAATTCGGCCACAATTACTTTGTTTTTTCTAACATCCGTCAGAATTTCATCTCTTATATCTCTGATGGTATGAACCAATCTCTGACCAGCATTCCAATATACATCTTCTAATAAATCAATGTTTAGTGAAAAGGGTGTAGAACCTCTATAAACTTTAAAATCAAATTCACTTTCACAAAACACACCTGAATTGATGGATTCTATATTGGCATTTTTTTCTGCAGTAGTGAGAGTTTGAAAAAAGTTATTCCAGTCTTGTTCGCTGACCTTACAAACATGTTGTATTGTATCCATAGCTCTTTTTACACGCTGATGAAGGATATTCCTGAATTCACTTCTATCTTCAGTAAAATAATGGTAAAAAATCTGCCATTGACCCGTTTCGTCTGAATACGCTGGGCTTATGCCACGACCAGTTGAGCCCCGCTTTTCCATTCCAAGTTGTTTAACCCTGTAATCTTCCCAAGATAGGTCGAGCAGTCTGTGTGTTAAATCACTAACTTGAGTTTTCTCGTCTATTATTAATCTATCAAGAACACGAATGCCTCTTTTTTCGAGCGGAATTGCTTCCCAAAGAAATTTTCTCGGATCAGCGACTACTCCACTTCCAATTATTAGCTTGTTAACATTCGGATTACCAACACCAGATGGTAACAGATTTAGTTTTAGCCCTGCTGCAGTGTGACCAGCGTTTGCTCCACCATTGACCTTTATAACGCTAGCAGGGGGAGATCCCGATATTTTTTCTGACTGATCTAAAATTTCGTGCACTACTCGACCTTTGCCTTCATCTCCCATACTAATTCCAATAATGGAATAAAAATTTGAAGAATCCCTTAAATTTTTCATGGTTGCTTAAAAAGTTAAGATCTTGAGAAGTCGGTTCTTTTAACTTCTATCACATCGTGTGTTCCGGATTCTTTTTGGCCAGCATAGCTAACTTTTATGAACCTAGCTCTTTTACCAAGTTCTGAAAGATTTTTTGCACCAAGATATCCAAAGCCAGACCTTATTCCACCTACGAGAGTTTCTATGGTTTCCTTGACTGAGCCAGCAACCTCTTTGAGTGCTTCAATCCCCTCAGCCGTATTTTTTATTGTTTTGTCTCCAGTAATATGACCATACCTAGCAGCAGATCCTTCTTTCATTGCCTCTAGACTTCCCATCCCCCGATATTGTTTATAGTACTTTCCTTCAATTTCTATTATCCTTCCGGGTGCTTCCTTACAGCCAGCTAGAAGCCCTCCACAAATAACTGCATTTGACATAGTTAGTGCTTTGACTATGTCACCAGATTTTGAAATTCCACCATCAGCAATTGTTGTAACACCACTTCTTTCAGCCCCTTTCATGGCCGTATAAAGTGCGGTCATTTGAGGTATTCCAACTCCTGCTACAATTCTAGTTGTGCAAATTGAACCAGGACCCTGTCCGACTTTTATAGCATTCGCTCCAGAATTAGCCAAAAATTCAACACCTTCTCCACTAGTGACATTTCCAGCAATTATACATAAGTCAGGAAATAGGTCTCTAATAAGGCGAGTTGTTTCTCCAACCCCTTTGGTATGACCATGTGCAGTGGAAACTGCAACTGCATCTAAACCCTGTTCAACCATATTTGAAACATGATTTAACACAGAGTCTTTGTCTAAAGTACCATCATGTTTTCTATTTGCAGAAATAGCAGCCCCGCAAAGAAGGCGAAATTTGGAGTCTCTTGCCGGTTTTAAATTATTTCTATTTTCACCCATGATTCTCTCAATATCACTAAGGGTGTATAGTCCTCGAAGGCGATCTTGCTGATCAACGACTAAGAGTTTATGTATGCCCATGTTTTTGCTAAAAAAAGTATCAGCAGTTTTGATCGGATCTTTTCCAACTTCATTTTCTTTAATGGTAAAAACTTGATCGCGTGCAAGCATACCATCGGTAACTGGTCTATTACAATAACGCTCTTTAACTACTCTGCCTGGTAGTAGACCAATAAGCTTTTCCTTTTCGTCTACTACAGGAAAAGTTCTGAATTGAAAATTCTTTTGCTCGATAAGATTTAATACATCTCCTACTAGTTTATCAGCTGTTATCGTAATAGGATCACGAATTAATCCATGAACATGATACTTGACTCTTGATACTTCCTTAAGTTGCGATTTTTGTGACATATTGTAATGGATAAGTCCGATTCCTCCAGACAAAGCCATCGCAATAGCCATTTCTGATTCAGTGACGGTATCCATGTCAGAAGAAAGAATAGGAATATTTAATTTTAATGATTCAGATAGATCAGTCTGTAGATCGACATCTCTTGGAAGTATTTCGGAGTATTGAGTTGCAAGAGATAAATCATCAAAAGTTAGACCGCAGGGAATGTTTTTCTGAAAAAAATCGGAAGCATTTAAATAGAAATCTTCGTCCATAATTAGTGATTAATACATCGCATTGATAACATAACTTATGATATATAAAGAAGCAGTTCTCAAGGTTATTTAATGATAGAATCTAGGCAATTTAGAGTTTACAGGCAAAAGTTTACTACACCTATCATGACTGCTCATGGTCAATGGAATGAAAAAGAGGCTATAATATTGAGAAAAGAAGATAGCAAAGGTAAGGTATCATTTGGTGAAATATCACTCGTGAATGGTTTTACCTTTGATAGACTAAATGAACTCTTGCCAAGAGTTGAAAATTGGTGTGCAAAAGGCGAAATAGGTGAGAATAAACTTATTCAATCTGCTGTTAGCAGTTTAGATTCAGAGATTTGGGACTGTTCTAAAGGTAATCAAAATTATAAAATAAAGACCGCAAAATTGTTCAGGAAAGATTATAAGTTTAAAATTGGTGATACGATTAAGGTAAAAATCGGTATTAGAAATACCGAAGACGAAGTTAAAAATGTAAAAGGTTTGATACAGCAAACAGGATCAGGTTGTAAATTAAGACTAGATGCAAATGAAGGTATTGAAATGGAAGATTTGCTGCTTTGGGATGAAGCTTTTAAAGAAAATAAAGAAATTGAATTTTTAGAGCAGCCTTTTTCAGGAGAATCAATTGGTGACCTCTTAAAAATACAAAGCTTAATTGATCTTCCTCTAGCTTTGGATGAAAGTATTGTTTGGCTGCAAGATCTATCTTACTTTTGTAATCAAAAATGGCTTGGTAAATTCATTATTAAGCCTTGTTTAATGTCCAATTGGGATAGAACAATTAACTTTATAAGTTCAAATTCTGAAAAAACCATAGTGTCCACATCATTTGAAAGTCCGTTTGGATACGAAGCTGTTCTTAGGTGTGCTAGTTACTCGAATCGTGTAGCAGGTCTCGACCGTAAGCTGTTTTCCAACTGTGAAGGAGAGTTTTCTCAGCATCACGAAGAAATTTTAATTCCTTACAGCGTATCGGTTGAAGATCTCGACAATCTTTGGGCAAGTCTATGAATTTAAATTCAGAACTTTCATGGGTAGATCCAAAGAATGACCCGAACAATCGTTCTTTGCTTTTTGCAAAAAAAATTTTTCACAAACAGAAACAAAATCAATTTGTTAAACTGAGTGAATTCAATGTTTTACCTATTAAACAAAAGCTTGAGTCTTTGACTCCCGAAACTTCTTTTTTATTTAATACTGGAGGAACTTCAGGTAATACAAAACTAATTCAGCATACTTACAAGTCAATGTATGCAGGAGTTAAATCTCTTATTGATTGCCTGAAGTTAGATGAACTTTCTTCATGGTGCTGTTTACCTTTGCATCATGTCGCCGGAATAATGCAGATTATCAGAGCAAAATTTACTGGTGGAACAGTTTATTTTTTAGATTATCGAGATTTATGTTCTGAAATTATTTGCCAAGAAGTATCTCATAAATGGATATCACTAGTACCCACTCAGTTACATTATCTGATTAAAAATTCAATTGCTTGTGAGAATTTGAGAAAGTTCAGAGGTATTTTTATTGGTGGTTCAAGATTATCTGAAAAATTAGCAACCGAATGCAGGAGTCTTGAGTTACCGCTCTATCCAACATATGGGATGACAGAGACTGCTGGTATGGTTACAATTTTAAAGAAAACAGATTTTTTAAATGGAATGGACGGAGTTGGTAAACCATTACCTCATTCGTCTTTAAAATTAGAGAACGAAAGTAATAAAATTTTGGTAAAATCTAAAAGCACTGCACCAAACTTAATAGGGCAGGGTTTAAAATCAGACTGGTTTCAAACCCCCGATTTTGGGAGAGTGGACGATAGGGGGAATTGGTGGATTGATGGCCGTTCCGATAGGATACTAATTACGGGAGGTAAAAAGGTAAATCCGGATAAAATTGAAAGGATTTTATTAAATACTGGGTTAGTAGAGGGCTGTCTTATAAAAGGTGAAAAGAGCGAAGTTTGGGGCGATTGTATTACAGCTTTTATCAGCCCGAAGGACGCCGACTTGGAAAATCTAAAGATGAAAGCTTCGAAAATTCTGGAAGCATTTGAAGTCCCGAAAAAATGGCAACTAGTGGAAAATTTGCCACTTTCAGAAATGGGCAAACCTAGATAAATTAAATTTTATCAACTATTTCATCAGCAAGACCATATTCAATAGCCTCCTGTGCATTCAAATAAAAGTCACGATCCGTATCCTGCTGGATTTTCTCTAATGGTTGCCCGGAGGTTCTAGCTAGAATGCCATTTAGTTCTTCTCTCAGTTTTTCCATTTCTTGTGCCTGGATATTTATATCAACAGCCGCGGCAACCATGCGACCAGTAATCAAGGGTTGATGAATGAGAACCCGAGAATGAGGGTATAGATAGCGCATTCCTTTAGTTGCTCCGCATAGTAAAATAGATCCCATACTTGCAGCCATTCCAGTAACAACAACTGCAATTGGCGAAGAAATAAGTTGCATTGTGTCAAAAATAGCCATCCCTGCTGTAATTGATCCCCCCGGAGAATTAATGAAGAAGGTAATTTTTTCTCCAGGTGATTCAGATTCTAAAAATAGAAGTTTTTCAGTGAGATCTCGGGCTGATCTATCGCTGACTTCTCCCCATAAGAAAATTTTTCTTTCCTCGAGGAATTTACTTTGAATAGCTTCAGCTACAGAATCGCGTTTTTTATCTTTTTCTTTGGTCATTTAAATATCTATTTAGTCAATTATTTCTAGCATTTTGATTCGCCTTTCATGTCTGCCTCCCTCAAATGAAGATTTCAGCCATATTTTGACGATATTGAGTGCCATTTCTATTGAAATTTGTCTTTCGCCGATTGATATAAGATTAGCATCGTTATGTTCTTTGGCAAGTCTTGCAGTTTCTTCAGACCAACATACAGCACAACGAATTCCTTTTACCTTATTCGCGGCAATAGCTTCACCGTTGCCACTGCCACCGAGTACAATCCCGAATGTGCAAAGTTTGTTTGCTACAGCTTCTGCAGTGGGACGAATAAAAATTGGATAATCAACTGATTCATCTGAAAAAGTTCCAAAGTCTTTAACTTCATACCCTGAAACTTGAAGATACTCTATAATTGCCTGCTTGTACTTGTAACCTGCGTGATCAGAACCTATGGCAACACAAATTTTTTTCGGTTGGGATTCCATCTTAAGATTATTTTTGGACAAAATCTCTGAAAAGTGGTTTTAAATCAAACCTAATTCCATTTTACCTTCTTCAGACATCATATCCTGGGTCCATGGTGGGTCCCAAACAATTTCTACTTCGGCATCGTTTATCCCAGAAAGTTCTAAAACTTTATTTTTGACATCCTCTGCAATTACAGGGCCCATTCCACAACCGGGTGCCGTGAGAGTAAGGTCTACAAATGCAACTCTTCCTCTATCCTCAGTCTCTTCGATTAATACTTTATAAATTAAACCAAGATCTACGACATTAACCGGAATTTCAGGATCAAATACAGTCTTAAGATTTTTGAGTATTTCTTCTTCACTAGCCGGTTGAGCGTTATCATCAGGTTTGTTTGTAGATAGGGTATTTTTCTCTTTACCGAGAGCATCAGCATCCTTTGCTGCAATTCTATACATCCCGTTTAAAGTCATAACAGTGTAATTGCCACCTAACAAATGAGTAATAGTGACTTTATCTCCTTTAGAAAGAACAAATTCTTCTCCATGTGGAATAAGGGTGGCAGACACATCTCGTAACAGCGTTATTTCTTCCTGTGAGTTATTCATTGAGAGAACTCAGATTGTAGTATCAAAATGAGCAGATATTTCATTTCTTAATTGATTGAGCAAATCATCATTTTTAATTTTTGAGATCACTTCGTCGAAAAACCCAAGAACAACGAGTTTTTCACAAGTTCTTTTAGGGATACCTCGACTGAGCAGATAGAAAAGTTCTTGATCATCAATTTTGCTGGTAGTGGCGCCATGGCTACACTTCACTTCGTTCGCGAGAATTTCCAAGCCTGGCAAAGAGTCTGCTTCTGCCTCATTACTTAAGAGAAGATTACGGTTAGTTTGAAAAGCGTCAGTATTTTGGGCCTCAGGATCAACCTTTATCATTCCAGAAAAAACTGATTTTGCTTCATCAAGCAATGCATTTTTAAAAAGAAGATTACTATTAGAATTCGGTGAAGAATGATGTTGGATGGTCCTTTGGTCAAAAAGTTGTTTATGAATACCAAGACATATCGAAGAGTTATTGAATTCCGCTCCTTCGCCGAATATGCTTCCTTTAGATTCAATTCTGCTTTGTGAAGATCCTAATTGTACAATAATATTGTTAAATTGAGACCCTTTTTGTAATTCAATATTTTCATGATGAAGAAATGTTGATTCATGATTAAGTTTTTGAATTACTACTCTGTTCAATATTGAATTTTCAGATAAAAAAATGTTGGAGGTATTAGAAAGCAATCCGCTAGAGTTATCTTCTGATTCGTACCATTCAAGTAATGTGAGTTCAGAGTGGGGTTCCAAAAATATAAAATTCTGTTGGAACCTGCTCTTGTTATTTTGCGGAGCAAAGTTTGTCGTTTTGAATATGGAATTGCTTTGGAATTGCTTTGGAGCTTTTATTACAAAACCATTCTCAGCAAAAGTGCGACAAAGTAAAAGGTTAGAAATTGAACCAAGATTTGGTTCAGTAAAATTAGGTAGGTCACTTAATATCGAAGGAGAATCTAAAATAGTCTGATTTAAAGACTCAAAAAATACATTCGAAGTGTCATCGCAATTAAGGGTTGATTCTCTCTCCGATTTGGTAAGCTCAGGAAAATTTGAATATCCAAAACGTGAGCGTGGTGAAAATCTCCAATTTTCATCCTTAAGCCTTTCTTTGGGAAGATCTAAATATTTTTCCCACGATTCTTTTCTGAAATCAACAAGCCAGCCGGGCTCCCAAGATCTTTTTTCAAGGAAAACATCTAGAAAATCAGATGATAAAAAGTTGCTTTTAGGACTTTCTGATATTTGAGAGGAACTACTCATTACCCAACAGAACCTTCCATTTCTAGATCAATAAGTCTCTTTAATTCGACACTGTATTCCATAGGGAATTCACGTATTAAATCATTCACAAATCCGTTAACATACATGCTCATTGCTTCAGCTTCTGACAAGCCTCTTTGTTGCATGTAAAAAATTTGTTCGGCACTAACCTTCGAGACACTAGCTTCGTGCTGGACAGAATTGTCATCTCCTTTGACTGCAATTGCGGGATAAGTATCAGTCTGGCTCTCGCTATTGATCAAAAGTGCATCGCATTCGGTATTATTTTTACAATTCTTTAAATGCCCAGGAATTTGCACAAGTCCACGATATGAGGATCGCCCGTTACCGATAGATATTGATTTTGCGATAACATTACTGCTCGTTTCACTAGCCGAATGAATCATCTTTGCTCCAGTATCTTGATGCTGACCATCATTAGCTAAAGCTATGGATAATACTTCTCCTCGAGATTTTCTACCTTTCAAAACAACTCCCGGGTACTTCATAGTAAGTTTTGATCCAATATTGCAATCGATCCAGCGAACTTCAGCGTTTTCCTCAGCAATGGCTCTTTTAGTCACGAGATTGTAAACATTATTAGACCAATTCTGAACAGTTATGTATTGAATTTTTGAACCCTTTAGAGCAACTAATTCGACCACAGCACTGTGAAGGGTGGATGTTTCAAATTTTGGAGCGGTGCAGCCTTCCATGTAGGTGATTTCAGAGCCCTCGTCTGCAATAATTAAGGTTCTTTCAAATTGACCAAAATTTTCCGCATTAATCCGGAAATATGCCTGTAGGGGTTGAGCTAGTTTGACGCCTGGTGGAACATAGATGAAGCTACCACCACTAAACACTGCACTGTTTAATGCGGAAAACTTATTGTCTGAACTAGGGATAACTTTACCAAACCATTTTCTGAAAATTTCAGGATGATCTTTTAGACCTTCTGTGGGCCCAACAAAAATGACGCCCTCTTTCTCAAGATCTTCTTTCATCCTTGAGTATGCAGCCTCACTGTCGAATTGTGCTTCAACCCCAGCGAGAAACTTCCTTTCCTGTTCTGGGATTCCAAGTCTTTCAAAGGTTTCTTTTATGTCATCAGGTACCTCATCCCAAGTCCTGCTTGGTTGCTGACCTTGGGCCAGATAATAGCGGATAACATCAAAGTCTATATTTTCTAAATCTTTAGATGCCCAGTGGGTAGGCATAGGTTTCTTTTCAAAAATAGACAGAGCTTTCAAACGATGGTCCAAAACCCAGTTTTCTTCATTTTTAACTTCCGAGATATATTTAA
>MDSZ01242989.1_pt1 | contig 10420 bp, 8 predicted proteins | sample 811201 | NCBI WGS metagenome assembly MDSZ01 (sample SAMN05326647, study PRJNA326480) | marine metagenome | isolation source: seawater | place: Indian Ocean: North | collected 2010
ACGGTTGCGGTTGATTCTTTTTTTTCAAACTAATATTATAAACTAAATATATTGGAATTTTTTCTCCATCTCTAGCGGTCGCATAAACTATAGTAGAGAAATATTTTTTTGGGTTATATCCGCCAATAACGTTTTGTTGTTTGATTATAATTTTTTCTCTTGAATCCATATTATAATCAACAATCATCCTCGGTGTCTTCATTGAATTAAATGTATAGCGCAAGACATTGCTTCGCATTTCAAAATTTTTCGAAAAATATGCGGAATAATCTTTTTCATCAAATCTAACTACATGATCTGTACTATTTAAAAGATTTAATACTCTTAATCCTAATAAACCATCTCTCCTTTCGTTTATTGCCAAATGATTTTTGAATACCTCCATGCCTAACAAATGTATATCTTTGTCATGTGGTATAACCTCTTCCCAATTTGCAATATTTGTAGAAGAATCGGATGTTCTCATCAAACGGTTATTTGGCGCATTTTTGTTACTTAAAATGAAAAAATCATTTTCATGGTGTGCGATGCTATACTCGTGATCATTTTGACGGGGAGTAAAATTAAGCAGCTCTCCATAAGGGTCATCTGCTAATAGTAAATGGTAATCAGTAATCAAGGTGCTCGAACTAGATATGATAATAAACTTGCCCGATTTCGAACGGTAAACAGAAGTATAAAAAGAATTATCCTTTTCAACATAGACAAGCTGATCATCAGAATGCTTTTCATTAATTACGTGTCTATATATTTTTTCTGACAAAAGTGTCAATTTATTTTTAGAAGTATAAAACAGTGTCTTACTATCATTAGCCCATGCCACCGAACCTGTGGTGTTTGGAACTGTTTCTAGTAGGGTTTCTCCTGTAATAAGATTTTTAAAAAATAATTCGTAAATCCTTCTACTCAATGTATCAACGCTATATACCATCCACTGGTTATCAGGGCTAATATCAAAATCACCTAAAGAAAAATAATCATGCCCCTGAGATAACAAGTTTTCATCAATTAAAATTTGTTCAGTACTTTCAAGAGATCCTTTTTTTCGACAATATATCGCATATTCTTTCCCATGCTCATATCGTCTATAATAAAAATAACCGTTCCAAAAATAAGGTGCTGATATATCTTCTTTTTCAATCCTATTAATAATCTCATTGAAGATGTTATTTTGCAAATTAGATGTATGAGCTAAACTTTGGTTTTTATACTCACTCTCTCTTTTTATATAGTTCAAGACAGATTTTGTTTGAGCATCTGGATCATCAGATAATTTTTGATCATCAGATAATCTCATCCAGTAATATGGGTCAATTCGGGTATGCCCATGAAGTTTTATTTGATGTTCTTCTGAATCAGCTTGCGGCGGCTCAGGATATTCTTGACATGATACCATCATAAAAAAAGACAAGATAATAACTACCTTAATAATATTATACAGGTAGCTGTAGTAATAGCTTGCTCCGGAGGAGGGACTCGAACCCCCGACAAAGTGGTTAACAGCCACCTGCTCTACCAACTGAGCTACTCCGGATAAAGGTTTTTCAACTAAAAAAGCCAGCGAATTTAGCGTCAATTCAAATCGTCTCAAAGTTACATTTCTTTCTCAGCACTCAATTCGCGATCTATCTCAAACAGGCCCCTTTCTTGATGTTTTGAAGAAATGAATACAATTCCATCTTGTTGGTGAGGTTTGCCATATACAGAGTGGACAGATTTCAGACCTCCTAGCCACGTCCTGCTATCGCACAAGTAAACTAAATCACCAGGCTTTGCTTTCATAGTGTTCATGTCTTTTTCTGAAAATCGAACAGAATCCAAATCTTTTTGATCTAAAATAAATTTGACTTTTACTTTTTCACCTTTTTTATCGTTAACAGGAGAACCTTTAAAAATTTCTTTTAATTTTTTTACATCAAAGACCGTTAACCCTTCTAATTTTTCTTTTTTTGGAGGTGCTGTGATGAGGCTAACAAAGACACCTACTGATGCACAAACTATTATATTATAGAGAGCACCAATATATGAATAACCTTTTTCTGGGCGAAGTTCTATACCATGTGAAAACGGTGAAATTAATTCATGGTTAAATTGCCCTAGTATCATCAAAAAAGCACCCACCGTAAAAGTAGCAATAACTGCAGGCGTTGTAAATCTTTTCCAAAAGATACCTAAAAACACTGCGACAACTAGAGGCGGGGTGAATGTAGAATGAAACCATCCATGAGCTTCATAAATAGACTCAAAAGAATTAAAAAAAGGAACTAATAAAATTGCAATTAGTTTTACAAAAACAGATGCAACCCGAGCTATTTTTAATTCTTTTTCTTCAGTTTGGTGCTTTTTTACTAAAGGGCGATATATATCATTTACTACTATTGCAGACGAAGCATTTACCAAAGTATCGGCAGTTGACATCAAAGCCGCACATAGAGCAGCAATAATAAATCCAAATATACCGGGGCTTGATACAATATTTGTGACGGCAACAAATACATCATTTGGTTGCAATCCATCTGGCAATACGCCAGGCATTCCATTTGCAATAGCCCTTCCGATCCACCCAGCATTAGAAACTACTATCGCAGATATTGGTAAAACAAGAAGGACATTAAAGGCTGCTGCTTTTCTGCCTTCATTAACACTTTTTGCAGCCATAAATCGCATTATTAAACCTTGGTTTAAAAATAAAAACCCTATGGAACCCGCAATACCATCTTGCCAAAATATACCTACAAAATTAAAATTCGGGGGATGATTAAAATGGGCTAGTGGAAGTTTTTGATCTGGAGTTAAATAACCCCAAAAGTTTTTTATGCCCGTCGAAAAAAATCCATCTCCTAAAAATTGCAACCCCAGAAAAAACAGAAGCAACCCAGCGAATAAAAGAATCAAACCTTGAAATAAATCAGTAAAAATAACAGAAGTTTGCCCCCCAAAGTGCATATAAACAGAAGTTGCTATAGCGATAATAATGACGGTCAGCATTAATGGAATATTATAAATTTTATACAAAGCAGTAGCTAGTGTTAGTAGTTGAATAGCTATGTAACCTATCATGTATAGAAGTATCATGGTTGTGGCTAATAATCTAGCTTTCTTATTAAATCTCCTTTCAAAATATTCTGGAATTGAACGAACTTTTGAATAGTAAATAATTGGAAGCCACCCAAACATAAAAAGAGGCATAAAAAACCAATCATTCATATAAGTCATTGTTGATGAAAAGCCATATTGATAAGCTTTTGTAGAATACTTTACAAAACTATGCGACCCTATACCGGTAGCTACTATAGATATAGTAATTAGCCACCAAGAAAACCTGCGCCCACCAAAAAAATAATCAGATGTGGTTTTACTATACTTACCAAAATATGCTCCAAACCCCATCACCATCGCAAAATATATTAATATTATAGCTCTATCAAGCCCAGTCCCTACTGCAATTTCCATATTATCCTTTAATAGCTAACACAATTAACGAGCCATGTATTCCAGCATAATATAAAAACCCGAAAATAAGAATATATAACCATTTTTTATGCTTGCTGTTATGAGTATTCAAAGATTTGGATTTTATGATGAGATAAACACCTATTGAAAAGGCTATCCCACCTACGCTATATAGATATATAAAAGGTAGCCATGTACGTGAAAAATCTACCATCAGATTAAATTTTTTGGGCCATTAAAATACGGCTTTAAATTTTTCCAAGTTTCTATCAAGCTTTCCATAATTACTTTTGTTTGACCTACTACTGGCATGAAATTTGTGTCTCCTTCCCATCTTGGAACTATGTGGTAATGAATGTGGTCAGCAATACCCGCGCCTGCAACCTTACCTAAGTTCGCTCCAAAATTAAAACCTTGTGCTTTTAGTTCTTTCTTTAAAGCTATCATCGAATAATTTGATATTGACATTATTTCAGAAGCTGTGTCTTTATCAATTTTACTTATATTTGAAGTGTGGTCATAAGGCGCAACCATGAGGTGTCCATTAGAATAAGGATAAAGATTTAGTAATAAAAAAGAAAATTGACCTCGAAATAAAACTAGATTTTCTTTATCTAAATCAGAATCAGACTTAATACAAAAAACACAACCTTTTCTTTTTGGCTTTGTTATGTAATCCATCCGCCATGGTGCCCAAAGCCTAGTCATAATAAAATTCTAATCTTCATTTTTTTTACTGTTGATAGATGAAATAACTTTTTTCTCAATTTCCTTTGGCATCATTTCATAATGACTGAATGATTCAGAATGAACACCTCTCCCTCCAGTTAAAGATCGAACGTTGGTAGCATAATTGTAAAGCTCCGCTTGAGGGACCTGTGCTTTAATTAACTGAAAAGCTCCATCCGCCTCCATGCCCATTATTTTACCCCTTCTAGAAGAGATATCTCCCATTATATCGCCCATAAATTCTTCTGGTACCTTTACGTCAATATCCAAAATTGGCTCTAGTAAACATGGCTGCGCGCTTTGAAAGGCTTCTCTAAAAGCATGGGCACCAGCAGTTTGAAATGCAATATCTTTTGAATCAACTGGGTGCATTTTCCCATCATAAAAATCAACCTTTAAGTCTACAACTTTGCAATGAGCAATAACCCCTTCATTACATACTTTTTCAACTCCCTTTTCGACAGAGGCAACAAAAACTCTATCAACATTTTGACCAACCAATGAATTTGTAAACTCTACCCCATGACCCCTTTCTTTTGATTCGATTCTCAACCAGACTTCAGCAAATTGGCCCGCACCTCCTGATTGTTTTTTATGCCGATACTTTGCAGATCCATTACCATTTATTGTTTCTCTATAGGGAATTTTTGGCTCATCAAGTAAAATATCTATCCCAAATCTTCGTTTTAATCTTTCTGTTGTTACTCTGAGGTGAAGTTCTCCCTGACCAGATATTATCGTCTGATTAACTTCGCTATCAACGCGATAAATAAAAGTAGGGTCCTCTTCATGTAGCGTCGCTAAACCAATTGCAAGCTTTTCTTCTTCACCTTTGGCTGAAGACATTATTGCAGAATGAATATTTGGGTTTGGCAATTTTAGTTTTGGCAACTTAACATGAGGGCCCGAACAAAGCGTATTGTTTGTATGCGTATCTTTTAATTTAACCACAGCTGCTATATCACCAGCAAAAACAGTGTCAACATTAGTACGATTTTTCCCATTAATTATATACATCTGACCAATTCGTTCGGAAATACCTCTATTTGAATTGTATAAATCAGAACCTGATTTAACTGATCCAGAATAAACTCTGAATATAGAAAGTTCACCCATATGCGACTCAGACATTGTCTTGAATATCTGTATAACAGTATTCGCACCATCCAAAAAAATTTCTACATCATTACCTTTTTCATCATTTGCCCGAACACTTTTTCTATCATCTGGAGATGATCCATACTTTGATATAAAGTCGCAGACTCTCCTGATGCCAATATTATTAGTTGCTGAAACACAGAAAAGGGGAATAAATGTTTGATCTTGTATTGCCTGATGTATGCCACCGCGCATCTCTTCCTCAGTGAGATTGCCCTTTTCAAAAAACTTCTCTAAAAGAGAGTCATCTGACTCTGCTACATATTCAATTAGCTCCTGGTGTAATGATTCAACTTTCTTTTTCAAATCGTTAGGCAAATCAGTTTCTGACATTTGCCCTGAGCTATTTGTTTCATATGTAATTAATTCATTTCGCAAAACATCAATGTTCTTATTATAACCTGGACCACTGTTTACTGGTATTTGCATGGGAAATACATTGTTACCAAAGCGCTCCCTAGCCTCCGCAAGTATAGAATCAAAATTAGTGTGTTCCCGGTCAAAACCATTAACAACAATCATTTTGGGTATTCCTTGTTCGTCAGCATTTGACCACATGATTTCTGTCCCAACTTCTACTCCATTGGCTGCATTTAAAACAACAAGAGCCATGTCAACTACAGCAAGAGCACTAATTGACTCACCAATAAAATCTAAATATCCAGGAGAATCAACAATATTAAATTTAGTTTTTCCCCACTCCATATGAAGTGGAGAGGCATGGATTGAAATCTGTCTTTCTTTTTCTCCTTCATGATAATCTGAAACCGTTGAGCCCGATTCTATGGTTCCCATTCGATTAATTTCTCCACCTAGTTTAAGGAACGCCTCAGCTAAAGATGTTTTACCACTTGAACCATGCCCGACTATAGCAAAATTTCTTATATCTGATGAGTGGTATTGTTTCATAGAGATCCTCCTTAAAATCTATTTATCTTTGAAAGTCACATGTGCAAAGAACGAAATTGTTCGATATAAGCTCTCAGTGCAGGTACCATATATATATCATCTAAGTCATATGAAAGAAAACTATTTGCTAAAACTTTTAATCTCTGTTCTAATGGTCTCATTTTATTTACAACAATTACTTTTTCATCCTTGATCATACAGATACCGCCTACAAAATTTCCTCTATCTTTAATTATCTTCAAATTCAATTTTTCCGCTAAAAGCTCAAACTCAGCATATAATTTTTTTTTATTCATTAAACTAAATTATTTAGCCCATTCTCTTCTAGATAATTTACCATCTCTTTTACTAATTCAACTTTGTCTCTGGGCACAACTAGGTTAACCTCATCAGTACAGATTACAACCATATCACTTACGCCGACAACTGCAGTAAAAATATTTTCAGAATGTATGAAGTTGTTCTCACCATCCAAGATCTTTCCTAGTCCACGTGTGACATTACCTTTTTTGTCTTTGGCTAATATTTTATATAAAGAGTTCCAAGATCCTAAATCATTCCATTGAAATTCGCAACTAATAACATAAATGTTATTAACTTTTTCAAGAAGACCATAATCGATTGATTCTGAATCAATATGCGTCCAAATATCATCATAGTTTTTTCCTTCCTTGATTCTATCTGATATTATAGCCATCGAATCATATAGCTCTGGCATATGAACCTTCAAACCTTCAAACAAAGTTTTTGTTTCCCATATAAACATTCCGGCATTCCATAAAAAATCTCCACTTTTTATAAACCTTTCTGCCAACTTTTTATGTGGCTTTTCAGCAAATGCTTTTACTTTAAATACCCCTTCGAAATTATTTTTGGACATTTCTTCAAACTGAACATAACCATAGCCTGTTGATGCAAATGTGGGTTTTACACCAATTGTTACAATTGCATTTTTTTCTTTTGCTAATTTTTTTCCTGTCAAAATTGCTTTTTGGAATTCTAAGTGACCTATTATGAGATGATCAGCAGGGAAAACACCGATAGTCGAGTCCGGATTTTTCAAATCAATAATAGTGCTAATTAAGGCAATGGCTGGAGCAGTATTTTTTCCTGATGGTTCGGTAATTACATTGTCAGATTCTATTGATTGGACATTTTTTATTATTTTTTCTTTTAGATCCGATCTAGTAATAATATAAATATCTTCTACTTCCTTCACCTTCTTTAATCGATCTACTGTCATTTGAAGCATTGTTTGATCACCAACAATATTCAATAATTGCTTTGGTTGATCCTTCCTGCTTAAAGGCCAAAATCTTTTCCCGCTCCCACCTGCTAGGATTACACAAATCATTTATTGAATAAATGGAGCAACTGATATATCACCCAAATCTAAGTCCCAGTTCCCTCGAACTTTTATGGTGTCTGGATAATAAAAAAACCACTCTGCTGGTTTGTTGAGAGTTACACTACCAAATGAGTATCGAAAGTTTTTATCATTATCATAAAAAATTTTCAATTCATAATTTCCTTCTGGAATCAAATCAAAATAAAACTCTCCGCTTTTTTTAACATTGTTGTAAATTTTTTTTGATTTATTCTCACTCATTTCTTTTAAAATAAGAATTAAATTTTGGGAAAATTCTGATTTTATTTTTCCTATAACACTTCCAAAGCGTATTATTTTTGATGTCTTGAAATTAATAGATGAGATTGAGTCTGCAAAAGTATTTCCGTAAGCAGGTTTTATACTTTCCCTGAAAATATTTAATATATATTTTTGACTTTGATCCCAGTTTTTTTGGGGTGTAACGAATAAACTTAATGGAGAGTCCCAGTTGAACTTTATTGGAATCGTTAATGAATCTTTTAATAGTTTAATCACAGGGTTTGTCTTTTCTTGATTTATAATTCTTGAGAAATCGATATGAAGTGGCATTACTAAATCATTGCGGATATCATGCGTATAATCTTTTGCAGGATATTTTATTTTCAGGTAAGATGTATCAACTGTAGCATTTAGATTAACATTGACTTGACCTGAATCGAGCAAAGTATTTTGATATTTAACTATTTCCTCAGTTTTAATAATTAATGATTGAATATCTGATGTATCTTCTAAAATTAAATGTAGGATCGAACTGTCTAATCTATCTTTAAAAATTTTCTTAGGATGAATTTCAATATTACCATTAAATAATTTTACGAAATCATAATCTGTTAGATTATCAATTTTATTAAGAAAGTAAATTTTAATCCAATTTGAAAAAGGCCATTCCGCACGCAGCATTTTATTTTGACCAGATTTTTCAGGAATTATTATATTAACATTCATGATGTTTAAATTATCATTTTTAATTTCAAAATATTTAGCCCATGGTAGTCCTACTAACGCAAACCTAGAATCTAGTGGTAATCCAATAGAGCTTTCATTTATAGCTACCATCGCATAAGTCCCATGGGACAAATAATTAAAATTATACGAACCTGCATCTGATACATTCATTACATAGTTAGGATTATTTAAAAAATAACTATTTGATTTTGTCAAGTTGTCAACTTTCCATAATAAAACGGATCTTGGTTTTTCTCCATGAACCACCCCTGAAATTGATCCTTTATCTATTTCAGGTCCTGTAGAGAATGCAGCCTGGATACCATTCGAAAAACTGACTCCATTTTCATCTAGAAGTTTTCTATTTATTGATATAACATAAGTCTGGTTTTCCAATAAATTTTTAGGAAAGTTGATTATAATTTTTTCACCTTTGAATACTATTTCTGGCTCATTTTCAAACTTGGGTAATATAGAAATTGCTTTGAAAATGGAACTCTCTTTCAGATATTCAGAAAAAACTAGCTCAACCTTTCCGCCATCAAAATTAACAGACCCAACAGGAGGAATTGTTTCTATTAGTTTTGGAGGAGTTTCATCCTTAGGTCCACCTGGAGGTGCTTTTACAGAAGCACAAGAAAAAATAAAAAAACAAAAAAAAACAATTACTGATGAAAATTTAAAATTCATTATTTAATTCAATATTTCAATTGTCAAATTTTACCGGGATTTGTTTAATATAGTTAATTTCTTTCAACCCTACGTTTAAAGTAATACACCATATTTTAACACCAAAATTTTTGGCATGCTTTAAAGCTTCAGAAAAACTTTTATCGCGTTCTTTCATTGGAGTAAATATTTCTGCATCTGGTCTTTGACAAACAAATATAATTCCTGTATCTATATCGGCTTTTTTTAATTTTGTAAGTAGCTTTACATGATTTGTACCACGCAAGGTCACCGCATCAGGGAATTTAGCTATGCCTTGCTTAACATAAGTTACAGATTTAACCTCTAAATAAAATTTTGATCCAGATGCATTTTCTAATAAAAAATCAATGCGATGATTTTCTACAGTAACTTCAGGACGAATTATATTATATTGTTTTAAGATTGGCAAACTCTTGTTACAGATCATATCATTTATAAAACGATTTGGAAGGGTTGAAACTAGCGAAATAAGCTTTCCATTATGATTCACCATCACTGTTGAATATTTTGTTTTTCTTTTGGAATTGTTTTTTGCTTTTATTAAATAAACTTCAGCACCTGGCATTAAAATTTCCTCAAGTCTTCCAGGATCTGCCAAGTGACTTTTTTCAATTTTACCATTCAAATTAACAATCGTCATAAACCGGTTAGGTCTTGAAATCAAAATTGCTTTAAACAGTGGTTCATTTATTTTCATTGGTTCAAAGTTAGCTCTATTAAATTTTTTTATTTTCTATAAAACAAATATTCCTAACTAAATTCTCCATTATAGCAGTTAAAAACTTTTCTAAAACAATAAAACCTATGCCAGAGATAGTAGGATACCATAATATCACTGGGAAAGAAAATTTTCTCTTCAAAAGATTAATAATAAATATCTCAAACTCAAAGAAAACCATCAGATATTTACTATCAGCAATTTCAAATATTTTATACCCAAAGGGATTATTCTTTAAACAAAAACCAAGCCTTCGCAAAAAGCCATGGCGTTAGTTCCCTCTTACATCAAAAAACTATCGCCGTATGCACCTGGAAAACCAATAGATCAGGCTAAACGTGAGACAGGATTAAAGAATTTTATAAAACTCGCATCGAACGAAAATCCGTTTGGAATATCACCGCTTG
>MDSZ01119520.1_pt1 | contig 10418 bp, 5 predicted proteins | sample 811201 | NCBI WGS metagenome assembly MDSZ01 (sample SAMN05326647, study PRJNA326480) | marine metagenome | isolation source: seawater | place: Indian Ocean: North | collected 2010
AGTGTTGAGAATGACGGTGCTGTTAATATTGCTGGTATATCTAACTACTTCACCCAGACAGGTGGTAGAAAGTGGGAATACTCTGCTGACTTTGAGGTTGATGCAAAAGTCAATACAAATTATGTGTTAGATGTTTCACAGAATACAGTTGTTAAACTACCACAGAATCCACTAATTGGTGACATGATTCGTATCATAGATATAGGTGGACTCTTAACATATAATTTGTCGTTGGTTATTAGAGCAGCAACAAATGTTAAGGTACAAAATGCTAGTGATAACACAGGACAAGCAATGTTATCAGGTAATACTGCTGACTTGAGTGCTTATCAAGGTGGTGAACTAGTTGTTCAAACTCCATTTGCTGGATTTGCATTGTTATACGTAGGCAATAGTACACCTGATGGTGGTACTGCTGCTCCTACATCAAAAACAGGTTGGTATCTCATAGAAGTATAAATGTTTTATCAAGAATCTAAAACTGCTAAAGCAGCGGCTATTGGTACAATTATGCCATGGGGTGGGGGTATAACTACCATCCCTAAAGGTTGGATTATATGTGATGGACAGTTTGTAAATGCTGCGGATTATCCTTTATTAACTCAAACTATTGGTGACACTTATAATACTGGTACTAGTTCTTTGACTGGTAGTTTTCCAGCATATTCAGGTACAATTCTGATGCCAAATCTTAATGAGAAAGCATTGATGGATGTGGAGGATGCATATTTTACTGGCGGTGGTTCACCTACTGGTAGAGTTGCTGATGCAGATGCTGACGCAAGACTATTGATACAAAATAAGATAGGTACACACGAGAGTCAATCTATTGTTACATCATTTACTGATGTTTTCACTGATATAGTTTGGACTCTTCCTCAAACTGATGCTACAGGATATCAAGGAAAGATTACAGGTAATACTAAAATTGATGGTGAAGGGTTTAAAACAATATATGTAGCACCAAGGAAACTTGGTAGAAAACATATCAGAAGGCATACACATTCTGGAAAACATGATACTATAGCAGATTCTAATCCAACAAAGCCAGGTGATGGTGTTATACCTTTTGGTGAAGTAGCATATACTATAAGAATGCATGCTATTGACAACCAAGCAGGTGATAATGAAGGTGATACATATTATTGGGGTTGGAGTAATGATACTGGTGGTGGTGGAACATATGCAGATAGATGGGTTGCCCCTGCCATAAGTGTTGGTACAAGAAAATCTATGACTCAAGGCAACACTTCACCATCTGGTTGGAATGTAGATAATTGGTTCCCAGCAACTGCACAGACAGGACCAATTACAGATGGTACAGGAGGATATGGTTCAGATACCCATCTCTATCAATTATGGTGGCCTGATGCTAATGTGACTGATGTTCCTATTGGATTGGGTGATCATTCAGAGGGTGTTATTTTAGCAAAGGTTGAATCAACACCACCACCATACGAATTGACACCAAGATTTGTTACTGATACTCCAATTTCAGAGAACTTTATTATTCATGATCAACATCCTAATGGACCTAGAATTGATTCAAATCAGACTGTAAAGTATGGTGACATGGGTAGTGAAATTCGAATTACTCCTGGTTATAGAAATTATTATATAGACGCTGATCCTGCTAATGTAAATATACAAACCACATTACCTCATCAGCCAAGTATACCAGTAATGCCTGATGGTGGAGATACCACTCTTTCTGCTCTTCGTGGTACTATGATGAGTCATCCTGGATATAATTTCATAGAAGAAAATGATCCAAATGATAAAATTTTTCCACATACACATGATGATTTTGATGTTGAATTTGATAGTACAAGATTAAAAAGTAGAAGTAGTCTTGTTGCTAATGTAAATATACCAACACAAACAGATTTTCTGGGCAATGTTGAAAATAAAAATGCACTACAAATAGATTTTAATGTATCACAACCACAAATGACCTGTGTTTATATAATCCGAGCATACTAATGGCAAAATCACCCAATAATAATTACTCTAGACAGAAGGCATTTTATGGTGGAATAGTTGGAACTATTCAACAAAATGCTGTAGAAGGTATCCTATTGGATAAAGACCCTGATCAACCAATATTTAAGGAAAATTTACCTGCAGGATTTTTAGCGTGTGATGGTCGAGTATATAATGTTAAAGATTATTATTGTTTAGCACAAACACTTGGTATTGGTGATGAATGTAGATTTAAAAAAGATCATGTGCAATTAAGAAATCCTGATACAGAAACAGGTGATTTAGGTCAGTTTCAAGTACCAGATTTAGGATCTAAAGTTATGATGGGTGGTAGAGCTACTGGATCATATAGTGGTTTAACTAAAGCAGATAAACCAAATGTCAATAGAGTTGGTGTTGAGGTAGAAGCAAGTAGTAATGTTGGTACTAGAGTTAATTGTAATTATAATGGGTATATGCAAATAGATCCTGAAGTTGATATTGAGTTTAATGGAAATGTTAAGTATAATATGATTAGAAAAACTGCTCCTCATTTTTTGGATATTGAAGAATTTCAAGCACATGCTCATGAAACACCAGGTAGGAGAGTGCTTAATTATACTGGAAATGCTAAAATTGATGGTGATGGTAAATCTAATAGAACAGGAGTATCTACTGAAGAAGGTGGTGGAACTAATCCATTTGTAGACACTAATGCTACTGGTCGTAATGTATTTGAAGAGACATCACTGAATAATCCTAATCCAACCCAAGGTGATCATCTTCATGTATTAACTAGACCAACAGAATATGCTCATAATTTCAAATACAAATATGGTACTACACAAGTTAATTTAGATAATATGCAGTCATATATTGATGTAGATATATCAAGTATGGATGTTTTGAATCAAGTAGTCACACCATTCATAATGGTTCATTATATAATTAAGTTTTAATACCATGTCAATGTTTGTTGATTGGGATGAAACTCACCTAATTATGGGTGATTCTGCTACCCTTAATATTACATGGAATCAAAATTTCACTGCCCAGCCGTATTATCAACCATCGTCTTGGTTGATAATAGGAGGTACTGCAAGTGGAGGTGTAAATTTTTTTAATACAACAATACCTGCTGTTCAGGGTGATGGTGCAACAACTACTTATACGTGGACACCTACTACTTGGGGATGGATTGCTGGTGGTGGTACCAAGAAATCAAATTATAGAGTAATACCATTAGATGGTTCTGGTAATTCTATGGGTATGATTTATGGTCCAGGTGATCTTACCCATTATACAATGCCAACTATAACTGTAACTGCTTCTCCAAGCACGATAACAAGTTATGGTGAGGATGTTACTTTTACATGGTCAGCTAATGGTAATCTTGATAAAGTAGACTGGGATAGAGGTGGATCACCATATAATCCTCAAGATCTTTTTAACCTTTATGGTGGTATACAGAGTCAACCTCAAAGTGGTACAAAAACAATAACACAAGGTGGAGGTGGATATAATGGTGGTTTATCTACCACACAAACATTTGTTTTTACTGCTAGTCATGGTTTTAATGCACCTTATTATGTACCAAATTCCATAAATTCGAGACTTAATGCTTCTGCTAGTGTAACTGTTAATGTTGTTATACCATCATATGGAATATCAGCAGCAAAAACTCAATATACTGAAGGTGAGACTATGTATTGTGCTGTTACTACAACTAATGTAGCAGCAGGAACCATGGTTTTTTGGGCAATAGACAAAATAACTGCATCCCTAGCTAATGGTGATTTTGCACCATCACCAAGTTATGGAGAATTTCAACTTGATGCTAATGGGGGAAATACTTGGACTGTTAATATTAATGATGATTCATTGACAGAAGGCAGTGAGATGTTTAGATTGAAGTTGTATTCAGATCATGCCAGAACAAATGAACTTGCACAATCTTCTATAATAACTATACTTGCTTCTGATCAACCATCTTATGGAATAGCAGCAGCAAAGAGTACTTATAATGAAGGTGAGACTGTATATTGTGCTGTTACTACATCTAATGTAGCAACAGGAACTACTCTTTATTGGAAAATAACTGGTGCTGGTGTAAATGAACAAGATTTTATTGGTACATTAGAAGGATCTGGAATTACTAATAGCAATGGGCAATTTACTTTCTCTCGTACAATATCTAATGATCAAACGTCAGAAAGTACAGAGACATTTAAATTACAATTATTCACATCTGGTGTAGGTACAAATCTAGTTGCAGAATCTCCTTTATATTCTATTATTGATACTTCACAGAATGTATCACATTCAATAACTCCTAACTTGGTTAGTGTAACCGAGGGACAACAACTTGAATATACAGTTCTAACAACTGGATATCCACCTGGTAGTACCATGTATTGGGCAATGGAGGGAGTTGGTATAACTGGTAGTGATTTTAGTCCAGTTAATCTAGCTGCTTCTGCTACACTTATTGGTGTGAATGGTGGATTTACTGTTACTAAAACTATTGTAGAAGATGAATTAACAGAAGGAAGTGAGTTAATTTATTTTAGATTGATGTATCCAACGTCAGACGTAGGTGATATAGTAGCAACTAATACTCAAGTTACTATTCTAGATACATCAACAGAACCCCCAACTCCTGCCCCAACTATTAATTTTACTGCATCTTCAACAAATATTAATTCAGGTGATCTTGTAGTATTAACATGGAACGTTACTGATTCTAATAATACTACTATAAATCAAGGAATTGGTAGTGTACCAAATAGTTCTACTGAAACTGTATATCCAACACAAACCACAACATATACATTATCAGCTAGTGGTCCTGGAGGAACTAATTCTGCTACTGTAACAATTACTGTAGCAATCCCACCAGTATTATCTGTTAGTGGTCCATCTCAAATTGATTGGCAAGAATCACCTATACCAATAAACATAACTGCTAGTAATAGTCCTGGTATTGTTATGTACGAGACATATGATGCTGTAGTAAAACCAGCAGTTAACATACCAAATTCAACAGGTACAGTTAATTTGGTTCCTTATAATTATATTCCTGATTGGAGTAATCCAGTAGATATTATACAATTACATTTTACTTGTGGAAGTTCACATCAGACTCTGGTAATTAGTGTTGGTGTAGATAGAACACCAGATCCTATTACTATACCCAGTACTATGTCAAATCCAAATGAAGAAGTTATATCACCAGATGTACCAGTAGCAGTGCAAGATATTGATGTTCCTATAGAAATAAAGGCAAGTCAACCTATTCAAGTGCAAGTAGGTGGAAATACTAATTGGGAAAATGTACGTGAGATACAATAAATATTTAATTAGCAGAGAGGATACCTAAAATGCCTTGGGGAATGGGACATTACTATAAACATTATGGGTGTGGCCAAATTGGTACGTGTAATGATACCAGTCAATGTGTATCAGATATTTTCTGGTTCCCTGGTGGTGGTGCTTGGTGGCCTAGAAATCTTTCGTATGTTTATAATGAGATGCACACTTGGTACTGGGCTTGGTTCGGTAGATATCCTGAAATCAATGGTGCAAACTATTGGTATGATGCATTTACTTCACCAAGCAATGGGTTTGTTGATGGTGGAAGTATGGGTGCTAGTCAGTATAATACTTCCATTGCTATTTTCATTGCTAATGCTGCTGGATATGAGTTAAATCAAATATCACTATATGGAACACATTGGTGGCAGGGTTCTGGATCATGTCCTCCACCTCCCGTTTATGGGTGTATGGATCCAAATGCCAATAACTATAATCCCAATGCTACTGTTAATCAAGGGTGTACATATAATTATGGATGTACTGACTCAAGTGCATATAACTATGATCCAAGTGCTTATATAAATGATGGTTCTTGTGTATATCAAGGTTGTATGGATCCAAATGCCAACAACTACAATCCTAATGCTACTATTGCTGGCACTTGTACATATAATCAACCATCCGTTTCTTTCTCTAGAAATCCAGGTTCAATAATATCAGGACAATCTTCTACATTGACATGGAGTACGTCGAATGCTATATCTGGTATAATTCAACCGATAAGTTATAATATATCACCAGTAAGTAGTGGTTCCAAGGTTGTTTCTCCTACATCTACTACAACATACACTATAACTGTTAGTGGATATGGTGGAACTAGTGCTTATAGTAGTACAACTGTGACGGTTTATACTCCACCCAATGTTAATATATCAGTATCACCAACAACTATTGCTCAAGGAGGTACTGCAACATTAACATGGACTACAACTGGAGATGCTAGTTCTGCTAGTATTAACCAAGGTATTGGATCAGTACCATTAAGTTCAAATACTACAGTAAATCCAACATCTACAACCACATATACTATTAGTGTCAGTGGTAGTGGTGGTAGTGATAGTGCTCAAGTTACTCTTACTGTACTCGATCCACCATCTGCTAGTCTTACTGGTTCACCAAATCCGATACCATTTGGAACTAATGTAACATTGAATTATAGTACTTCTAATTGTAATAGTGCCACTATAGCAAGGTATTATACTATTGATAATGTTCAGACTCAACAGTCAGATATAAGCATTTCTGCGAACCAAAGTGGTACTGTAACAGATACAATTCCATGGACTAGTTATGATGAACCATCAGAACCAACATTAAATTCAGTTCGGTATACAATTTCAGCAACCAATGGAATTAGTACTGATAGTGAGTCAACTGGTGAAATGCCTATAGAAGGTGATAAGATGCCTGATCTTATTGTTATTCCACCATCAGATAATTTAGATAAAGATGAAGAACCAGTAATATCACCAGTTGTAACATCAAATGCACTATTGGTTGATGATATTGATGTACCAGTTGAAATTAAATCAGATAATCCAATTAAAGTTGAAATTGATGGTGATGGTACCTGGCGAGATGTTCAGGAAATATAATGCCACAGATAACATTTAATTGGTACAGAGATGCTGGAGACTCTAACTATATTACTTGGGGTCCAATTACTATTGGACCTAATACTGGTAGTGGTACATGGAATTTACCTAATCAAACAACATATCCTGTATCATGTTCTGGTAGTGGACCTGGTCAATGTCACTTAAGAGTATTGAGTCCACAATCATTAGGACTAGATGATAGACAAGGTGCTGGTGCTGACAATGATTGGAATGATATGATTGTTAATTGTAGTAGTGGTACATGGCAGGGAACTTGGCCAAATATAACATTCGTAACATCAAACATAGTATATGGGTGTACTGATCCAAAGGCAAGCAATTATAATTCTAATGCTACTGTTAATCAAGGGTGTGTATATTTACCACCAACAGTAGTACTTACTGCTAATAAAAATTACACTATAAGTCCAAATCCTGTAATGTTATCATGGTCAATAACAGGTAATCCTGGATTTGATAGTGCAAATTTATCAAACTATGGTAGTTTGACTACTTCGGGACTATATTCAGGTCAGACAAGATCTGGTAATGTAATGGTATATCCTGGATCAACTACAACATATACAATGACTGGATATGCTCCAGGCAGTCAGACAGCACAGACATCAGCAACCATTACTGCATATACACCACCAACAGTATTTTTAACATTAAATACTAGTCAAATTGTTATAGGTCAATCAGCAACATTAACATGGTATATCACTGGTGATGCTACTAATATGTCTATTAGTAGTATTGGTGGTAATTTGCCATTTAGTTCTAATACTACAGTCACTCCAACTACAACCACAACATATACAGCAACAGTTACGTTAACTACACCTGCAGGTGACACTACTAATGATAGTAAACAAATAACATTAACTGTTATTGAAATACCTGAAATCGCAATTTCAGGTGGTACTTATATTACATACGATGATGATGAATGTAAGATAAATGTTCAGGCAGAAAATTGTGAAGTAGTTACTTTTGTTATAATTACTAACTATCTTAATGGTACATCATCACAACAAACTGTATCAAATCATTCTCCAACTAATGGTAATTATGATTTTAATGTGTTACCATACGTAAGTTGGAATGATTTTGGACCATCTAGTGTACAAGTTGTTGCATCTGGTACAGCAAATAATGGTGGGTTAAGTGATACCGACACACATACATTCACTGTAGTTATTGATACTACTCCAGATTTGGTAACTATACCAACATCAGATCAGAGTGACCCAGAAGAAGAAGTTATATCACCAGATATTACAATCACTACAGAATCAGTATTAATAGACGATATTGATATACCAGTTGAAGTTAAGGCAAGTGAACCAATTAAGATTGATATTAATGATAGTGGTAATTGGCAGGATGTTCGACAAATATAACCATAAATAGCTACGATACCTATAGATAAGAAATGACTACGTATCAATTTGGAAATTCACCAGTATATGTCAGCGAGGGACAGACCGTTCGTTTTAGGTTTAAGGCACCTGATGCGTGGGATACTACTTTAAGTGTACAAGTTCAAATTGGTCTGCAAACTACTATATGGTATATTAGCACAATTCCTGAAGATTATGCTCCTGATTCTTTTTCCTTCACAACATTAGAGGACGCAGAGCCAGATACTCTTTATACGTATGGTGATGGTAGTAGGGTAGGAGAAACTGTTGTTACTGTTTCTGGTCTATCTGAAGACACAGAAGTTGGAGTAGCATTAACATCTTCGCATATAAATCCAACTGTTAGTGAAGTAGCAGTAAGACGTAAGAGACCAAGATTAGGGGGTCAGGTACCTGGCGAGATGTTGTGGAGTGCTTGGTCTATACCAAGTGGTTGGTCAGTAGCAAATACTGATATATTACAAGTAAGATTAAAGTCTAACCCTAATGGAGGGTTAAGTCATTATCTTAATCTAGGACTTGGTACAAGGGTAGAGAAGTGGACTATTGAGACTAAAACACCAGACCCAAATTTCCCTAATCCAGTACCAGATTTTGGTAATTTAACTAATCAACCATTAGATACTGATGTTTATAGTAATATAGTACAGATTCAGGGTATGTCTGATTATGGAACAGTAATTACTGATAATGGTGCAAAGATTGGTATATCAAATAACAATAATACTGTTACAAATTCTGATGGTTTTACTGTATTATCTGGAGTAACATTTGTTGATTCTTCAACTCAACCTCAAATTACTAATGGTCAATATATACAGTTGATGGTGAGAACTCCAACAACTGCTAATACTCCTCTTTCAAATCTAGTTACCATTGGTACTGGTGGATCAGGAGTTGTGTGGAGAGTTGAAACAGGTAATTTGCCATCAGAAACTCCTGATAGTTTTATATTTTCTGATAAAGTTGATCAGATAGAAGATTTCTTAATTGAATCTGATCAACAACCTCCTGGTGGACTTGTTGGACTGGGAACTGATGTATCAGTTGATGTTATTTTAATATCTACAACTGGTTCAGAACCAGGTATTAGAATAGAACATAATGGTTCATGGTCTAGTTGGGGAATATTCCCTGCATCAGTTGTACTTGGTGATAGGATACAAATAAGAAATAGATCTAGTGCTACATTCAGTAGTACAGTTTCTACTACTATTAAGGTAGGTACTAGAGAGATAGTACCATGGAATATTACTACCAATAGTGGACCAGATACTGATGCTAGTTTCACACCACCACAGAGTTTAACAGGAACTGCTCCAAATACTCCTGTTGTTAGTAGTATTGTACCAATAACAGGTATCAATAGACCTATTACTATCAATGCTACTAATGGTGCAAAGATATCTGTTGACTTTGGTACATTTGTAACAGGACCAGTAACATTTGATCCTACACAAAATAGTTCTTTCCAATTACAAATAACAACTGCTGCTGGTTTATCAGCACAAACAACAACATCTGTAACAGTTGGTACTGGTAGTACAAATAATCCATTTACATGGGGTGCTACAAATTATGCTGTTGTGCCACCACCACCAGAACTTAAGGGAGCATGGTACAGTAAGAAGACTGCATTTGTTGATATGTCAGGTGGTGGTCAAGGTGAGATTAGAGAGAGTAAAGAGGATGGATATGCTATTGGTACAGTTATACCAATACTTAAAGATCGTGTGGATGTTGTTGGTGAACAAGATCCAATGAAACAGTATGGTGATTTGAAAGGATCTACTGCTAAAGGTAGGTTAGATGCAAGATATCCTGGTTATTTGGATTGTGATGGTTCAGAGTATAATGTTGCTGACTTCCCTGATTTATGGTGGGTTATTAAGAATAACTATGCAAAACCTAGTGATGATACATCACAATTTGGTGCATGGGATAGTACTACTAAAACATATAGTGGTAAGTTTAGAGTACCAGACTATAGAAATAGAAGGATGGTTGGTCCTGGCCAGGTAGATGGTAATAAAGGATCATCAACTATCTTACCAAT
>MDSZ01217383.1_pt1 | contig 10418 bp, 7 predicted proteins | sample 811201 | NCBI WGS metagenome assembly MDSZ01 (sample SAMN05326647, study PRJNA326480) | marine metagenome | isolation source: seawater | place: Indian Ocean: North | collected 2010
ATGAGTGATAAAAAAGCATCACCTGGCAAAATTGTCAAAGAGACAATTAAAGAAACAAAAGAAGAAGTGGAGAGAGAAAAGAAAAGACTAAGGAGTCGTGAAGAATAGATGATTGCTTGGTTTTTACTTGTCCCGCTTGTAGTAATTTGTTTGTGTCTGGCTTGGTACATAAGAGAGTTATTAAAAAGATTTAGATATCTATCAGATAATAGTTTTATATTAAGAGAAAAGGTGGAGAGATACAGAGAGCACCTCAGTGCTGTCTATGAATTGCCTACATTTTATGGCGATGAAACAATGAGAGGTCTTATGTCACATACTCAGGACCTAGTTGCTGATTTGCTAGAACTTGAAGAAGTGTTCTTTCTCGCCGATGTAGCAGAGGAGGAATACAATGCCGAAGAAGAAGAATAACTATTACTTTACTTCTGAAACAGAACAGGCCATAATAGAATACACAAAGTCTGAATGTAAACAGATTAGAGAAGATCTTTATAGGGATAAAATACAGCCTGCGTTTAACGAACTGGTTGATAAAATTGTTTACACATACAAATTTACATCCTTAGACAATATAGATGTTTTAAAGGATGATTGTAAGATTTGGCTCACAACCATACTGGGTAAGTTTGATGCCTCCAAGGGCACAAAGGCTTTTTCTTATTTTTCTGTTGTTACAAAAAATTGGTTTACCCATAAAGCAAAAAAACAAACACAGAGAAACAAAAGAGAAATAAACTACGATGATTTAGTAAAAGAGATAGAAGTAGTTACCGCAAATGAAAGCAAGACCTTTGAAGAAAAACAAGAGGAAGCAGAATTCTGGATTCACCTTTTAAGTGAAGTTAAAAGCTGGGATCGACCTAATCTTAGGGAAAATGAAAAGTGTGTTCTTAACGCTGTGATAACCCTGATGGAGAGTATTGATCAAATAGAAATATTCAACAAAAAGGCCATATATCTTTATCTTCGAGAAATAACTGGTTTGAATACAAAACAAATTGTTAGCTCTCTAAATCGCATGAGAGAAAGATATGGCACCTTTAAGAAAAAATGGGACAACGGAGAAATATAACAGTGACCTATTTACAGTAAGCGGAGGTGCTACAGATGAAGAAAGACCTAGACTCACTAATAGAACAGGCCTTGGATAACATAAAAAATGATAGGCAACTCACTGAGACACTTTTGATGGAATTGCAGGAGTATATGGGTGTCCCTGGGAATCAAGATAGATATTCAGACTCTGGACCTGTTGCTGCAAAATATGTAGAGACCCTCCAAAGAAGTAATGAACAACTGGTTAAATTAGCTACCCTGGTCCAAAAAAGAGAGGCTGCTAGTGCTCAAGAGGGACTTACAGATTTTGATCGTGAAAATCTCTTTAAGATGATTAAGGAGGACTAAAGTGTCAAAATCAAACCCAAACAAACCTGATATTCCAAAGACTAATAACACTTCCGTCCCCCGACCACAGCAACCAAAGTTGTTAAGACCCTTCTCCCCAGGTCGAGAGGGTCTTTTCGATGTTCTTCAGGAGATGATGTTTGAAAAATTAACTGTTCCTTCTAAGGATAATGAAGTAATAGATAATCACATGGCGACCGTTTACAAAGTAGAGGGCGGTGCTGACGGTGGCTTTTTTAGTAGTATTTTTGGCGCAGATCAAGTCAGGGTCAAGGCAAGGATAGACGAGCCAGATACTGCTCACAGTACAATGTTAGTTCCAGAAAGTCTTGACGATGAACTCCGAATAGGGCTTCTCGTTGAGTTTACTGGTTTTCCGGAGCAGATTGGGGGCAAACCAAAACCTGGAGATACAATTGAGGTCTCCTTTTATAATAAATCCAACAAAACCAAGTTGTTTGGTAATGGTATTATAAACAGAATAGTGAAAACTTCTAAAGTAGCGGGTCTAGAAAATCCAAATTCTACAGAATTACCTGGGCCAGTGGCAGGAATCTTTAAGCCAACACCAGACCAGTGTACAAGACCGGGTAGTTCTAATAAGTCTAGCATTTCCCCTGCCGGTGGCGCAGTATTGACTGGGGAAAACAGGGTAGCAACAGTTAGCGACCGAAACCCAAGAAAGTTAAATTCTCCAACAGAGGATACCACACAAGCTATAGCAAACTCTAGACTGCCTGAACAACAGCAGTCAACAAATATCCCATCGGCTGGGCCTACACCAGCCCCACAACAAGGATTTTCAAATAATCAATCTACAGGGCCTGGACCTTTTGAGGCTTCTCCGGGTACAAACCAGACAACTCCAAGTGGTGGACCAAAAAAGCAAGATCCTTGTGATGGACAAGTTGCCCCTGTCGGAGCTTATCGTGCTCGTGTTGCAGAGGGTCGAAGAGGGATATTTGGGTTGGCTCGTCGTGCTGAAGGTGAGGATGCTGAAGGAATTCCTCCCACTTGGGATAGGGCAACTGATAGAAGAATTAAAAAACTACATCCTGATGCCCGTCAGGTTGTTGCCGACTTTATTAACTTTTCAGCAGAGCAAGGTTATTATCTTAGAGTTACAGAAACTTATAGAACTGTTCAAAGACAGAATGAACTTTATGCTAAAGGTAGAACAGTTAAACCACCTAACAGAACTGTTACAAAAGCAAGAGGTCTACCTAAAAGTAGTATTCATCAATTTGGAATAGCATTTGATTGTGTTGAGGTTGCTAAAGGCAGAGACAAAACAAAAAACGGGAAAAGATTTTCAACCCCTGGTATTGGAGCAAGTGGATTTGACAAAGCTTACCCAAAAAATAGATGGCAAGAAATTGGATCTATTGGAAAACAGTTTGGTTTTGTTTGGGGAGGAAATTTTAGAGGCTTCTTTGACGGCCCTCACTTTGAAGTATTTAGAGCACGAGCATCAGGGTTAAGAAGAAAGGAGGCAAGAGGCGAAGTTATTGTTGATCCAAAACTTGGACCAAACTACAAGTTTCCAAAAATGAAGTAAATGGTATTAAAATCAGCACAAAGCACAGTCGGAGTACCTAAATCCGAGTTAGACAAATTAAAAAATTTGCCTGGGGCTAAAGATAATAATAGCGGGATGTTCAACACTACTGTTGTTGAAGCTGTGCCAAACTTTAACCAAACCGATGCAGAAAAAGTTGTCCAAGGTAGACACAATTCTTATATTATCATGGGTCGGGATAGACCTAGAGACATTGAGTCTGGTTACGGTGGGATTGGTGTTACGCAATGTGGAACAATAGATTTAGTTGTCGGACTTGGTGGTGCTACTGGTATCGAAGTTAACGAACAAGACGAAATTGTATATACCGACAAAAGCCCAGAACTTGACTCAGCAAGAATTTACATAAGTCAAAGAACAGATGTTGACGAAAATTTTAATTTACCAGATGGACAGGTAGGAAAATCAAGAAACAAATCAGCGGTTGCGGTTAAGGCCGACGCTGTTAGACTTGTAGCAAGAGACGGTATAAAACTTGTCACAGGGACCGATGTATATGATGGACAAGGGGTGAGGATAGATATACAGGAGGGCATAGATCTCATAGCTGGTAATAACGATGAAGGACTTCAGCCTCTAGTAAAAGGGACAAACCTTGTAGTTGCTTTAAAAGAATTAGTAGATTTAGTGAGCGATTTAAATGGTAGTGTGACACAACTATACACAATGTACTGTCAGTTGGTAGTCGCTTTAAGTCTTCATACACATATAGCTGTTGCGCCTGGCGCACCAGTTACTCCATCTCCAGATTTTGCAGCCACAGCTATTTCACAATTTTCGCAACTAGGGATTCTTGGTTTTAATTTAGGCATTCAAGGAAAGAATGCCATCGGCTACAAAGGAACCTATCTTGAAGTGCCTGGAGGGGGCTATATTAATAGCACATTTAATAATACAAACTAAGTAATTTTATGAAGAATATAGTAAACCCAGTACCAGAAATATTTACCGACGCATTACCAACACCAACCAGAAACGATGATGGTGAAATAACGGCATGGAGCAACATACCTGAAGGGAATGCTTCTATCAGGCGTGGTGTTGGGTATGATTATGATGATGAAAGAAATAAATTTATTATTGATATGATTCATACCTCCGTTTTAGGTGGTTATGGTCACTTAAACATTGGTCAGAGAGTTCTGAACAGCATTACTGGATATGGATTAACAGCACAAAATAGGTTTTTGTTTTTGGAGGATGCTTTAGCATATGCGGCGTTATACCCTCAAAACGCAAAAGTTTCTCTCTCTACGACAGCACCGCCAAATCCACAAAACCCAAGATTAAACGGCAAGTCTTGGGCTTTAAAATTTGTAGGAAAAAAAGAGCAACAAGATATGTTGACGGTTATTACAAATGCCATCAATATGCAAAACACAGCTTTTGATACAGTAACAACGGAAGCCGCCCAGCGACCAGAAAATCAAAAAACAATCAACGATCCATCTGGGCCTACAACCAGCAAGGCAAAACACACTGTTGTAAAAGGGGACTGGCTGTCTAAAATAGCTATACGATATGGGGTTAAATTAGAAGACATACTGGCCTTAGACGAAAACGCTCAATTTAGAGCTAATCCAGATCTTATTGAGCCAGGCGATGTCGTAACACTACCATTTAACGAAGCAAACTCACGACTTCCAGAGATAGTTCCTGCCTTATCTTCCAACAAGGTTAAGCAGCTATTAGAGGCTGGTGGGCAGCCTGGAGACACAATTCCATCGGGGTTGTCCATTGTCAAGAAAGAACTAGATGACGAAAAAAGAAAAGTAGATCCTAACATGGATCTTGATGACTGGACAAGAAATGTCCCATCTGATACTGGTACAAAAAATGAGCAATTGGGCGTATCAAATGAAATATCAGTAAATTTAAATTCTTATACTGATAAAGATCTTTTATCTAAAGTCTATTATAACACTAGAGATAAACATTACTGGTGTGCCTTCAGGACTCTTGCTAAAAATCCTAAATCATTTGATCTTGCTGGAGGTGATCAATCAACTCAAAACATATCAAATTTTAAATCTGGTATCGCTGTTCCTGAAATTCTTAAATTTGCAGATAGGGACAACGAACAAAACAGGGGCGAAGTTGACCTAAGAAAAGTTGAATTTTTTAGTTTTTATGGTAGTCCAAACAGACCCTTGCCTGGACCCGCTGGGCAAAGTTTTTGGATATTGGCCGCAAGGATACCCGAAGATGAAATCGAAAAACTTTCTAAACAAGGTGGTAGATCAAAATCGGATGACGTGCCATCACCAGCGCAAAGAGCAAAAGAACTTCTCGCTGAGGCAGGAAAGCCAGGAGCGGAGGGACTTAGAAGAGCACCATATTTAGTTTCGGATATGAGGCTTAAACTTAATCTTGTGTCTCAGGTTCTAAAAGATTATTATTCTCAACTCAACCAAGAGGGCATCCATCCAAGTATGATGGATGGTGTCAATCTTGAGATCACTGCCGACGATGTTAAGTCATTTAACGCCACATTACAAAGATGGATTGAAGATAACAACATAGAAGTTACAGTCAAAGATAAAATAGAATTTGTGTTTGACGCTGAATATAAATTGGTTAGTGTTCTTTATAACGCACGTCAATATGCTGGTGAGTCTGATCCAAAAACAGGACTAATAACCCAGTTTGGGGCTACTAGTCGTAGAGTTTTTGCACTTATTTTTCATGCTAATGCGATTTCTCAATTATACGAGTCGAAAGAAAGACCACCTGCCATAGAGTTTGTTCAAAAATATATTTACCCAAGTCCGGTTATTAAACCATCAGAGATTAAAAACAAACAAGAAGAAAACAAAAAAAGCAAAAAATATCCCGAAGAAACTGGGGGTTCCGCATTAGGAAAAAACACCTTTGATGTAAGTCCTAAAAAGAAGAAAAAGAAGGCCAAAGCTAAAACCAAAGCAGAGGTAGAAAGAGAATTTCAAAGAAGATTTCAAATGGGAAATGAGGCGCTTGGATTCTTCACAAGCACACTTAATAACGCTGGGTGCGAAACACCCCTTGCAAAATATCTTAATGACGCTTTTTTAATATATCAACTTTTTGGTGGTAAGGCAAGTTTTACACAAATAGTTGGGGTTGTTGTAAAGATTCTTAGAGATGAAGTCATCGAACTTAAGAAGAATGAACAATTGCTTTTACAGGGCGCTGGATATTTAGATGATCCTGATCAAGTAATTCGTGATATTGAAACAGAAATCAACAGACAATTTTTTGCTTGTTTTAGGGTGCTTGGAGAGTTATTAGCTAAGGAAGTTTTGGACCCCGGCGGAGTTCCGCCCGACGTTCAAAACCTAATAAAAGCAGGACTAACCCCGCCTCGGGGGATAACCCTCACTAAGACTCCTACTGCTGACTTATGGAAATTATGGCGAGAGCAGTTATACAGGTTAATAATTGAATTTATCAAGCAATTAATTTTGCAGGCTTTAAGGGATCTATTGTTAGCTGTCAGTGGGTGTGGTCCAGAAACAGTTGTTGGGCCAAGTAACTTGACGAAGAACAGAGTAAGGGGTGTTAATTCCCCTTACGGTGTTATTAGAATTAATGATCTTGTTGATTATGCAAATATTGACTTATTGGAAGTTGCGAGAGATTTAAGGATAGAGGATACAGTTCTTGTCGGCTCTCCGGAAGGAGAGCGCTTCCAGAAACAACCACCAACTGTTGAACAGCTAAGGCAGCTAAACGATGACTGTTCCGATCTGATGGTTGATACAGATGTTGTTGCTGTTTTGCAAGGGTCTGGAGGACAAGCGCTAATAGACTCTTTATATCGAGGTATAAACTTAGGAACCCTGAGAATAACGGAACTCTCAGATACAGATCGGGAGAATATTTTAAATGACAGGTATAGCGATGAGTTAACAAGACACTTGCTTAATAGTATTCAAGAATCTGTATATCCTGGGGATGTGCGATACGCCACATTAAATTTTTCAAAGGACCTCATCGTAAGATATTTTAAGAGATTAGGTCAGGTGCTTGGACCTGAAATCACTCTTGGACTTGAAAAACCTCTTGATACCAAAGAGGCTTATTGTGACAGTCGAGATGTTCTGGCCTATGGTATTGGGGCAAGTTTAGACATTGGGCTAGAAGATATAGCAGATCTAGGAGATGATGATGACACGCCTGTCGCTGGTGGTTTAACAAGAAGACAACTAAGATCACAAATAGGACAACAAATAGAACAAAATTCAATCAAGATAGGGCTTCTGTGTGAGATGTCTTTGGATTTTAATTTTGATTTTGCTTTTGAAATACAAAATTTTTGGGATAGCTTAGGGCTAGCGCAGTGGTTCTTGGATCTGTTAGCTTTTCTCAGGATGGCGTCGCAGAAGGCACAAGGTATTCAAGCTAAAGCGATTACGGCAGGTATGAGGGCTCGTGCAGCAGATGAAATAACCACGGATTCACTTGCTGCCGCTGGGGTTGATGCAAGATATCAACTATCGCAATTATATAGATTTTATGAACGTTATTTTGGTGATAATTATGGTGCTATAGTTCACGATGGAGAAACTGTTAGAGCGGCCAAAACTAAACAATATGTTGTTCCGACTTCGATCAAATACAACGTTAACCAAGTAGCAGACATACCTGGCAATCACCCTCATTATGATATAGGGTACCAAGATACAGGAATTGGTCGTAACGCAGTTCCACCCAACAATAGATCCTTTGGACGCCTTCAATTGGATTATATTCCTCGTGATAATGAACCAGTCGGTACCGTTAGGGTTTACTATAACAGAAGTATAAGAACTGTTATTGGTTCTGGGCAAGAGGCTCGTGTTGGATACAAAGCTGAACCGTTTGAAATACTTTGCGAGTTTGAATTAGAGCCCGCCGTTGCAAGCCTGAGTGACCCAGAAGCCGGAGGCGGAGCTAACGCCAACAAATATAAAACTAGTTTCCATTTGGCTCGTTCGGCAAATGTATTAAAAGGCTCACAACGACTAAGACAAAACCAATCAACCAGAATTAATAGAAACCATAGCAATTTAATGCACATTGGTTTTGGAAAAACTGTTGGAAATAAAGATAGTAAAGGTGGTACTGGGGGGAGAATAGTTGCTAACGATGTTGCAAGTATTTTTTCTGGTTACACGCCCGAGGGAAATCCAATTGATGGAATGGCAGTTATGCAAATACCAGTTCCATATCTTAATAGTTTGTCTAATGTTACAAGAACAGTCACACTTAGTTTATATGCAAATGAGAATGTAAAAAATAGAGTTGATGGTACAATTGAAACAGCCGCCGTGCCTCCATTTGCACCGAATGGCGACCCTTGTAATTATGGACCAGATGAACAAGTTGCCTTGACAGTTTTAAATGCCATTCATCAAAGAATTTTTAATTTTGTTTTAAATGTAGCACCTCTTTTTAACAACGGATATGCACTAGAAACACCAGACACCATTAATATGATTTCGGCATATCTTCAAAACAAGGTTATTACAGATTTCCAAGGCCGAGGGATTTTTGGCTACCTTGTACAAGGTATGGAGTTTGTTGTAAGAACTTGCTCCAGAACGGATGTTGATGAGTCAGGGGTGGAATTTAATCCTGCACTGATTTCTGATCCAGAAGATCAAATAAAATATACTGTCAAGCAAATGCTTAGACAAGTTTTTTATGAAATGTCAACTGGCGCAGCGCAAGATGACAACCCGGAGTTCAATGGCTGGGGGGCTATGACAAGAAATGTCTTTAAAGATATTGAAGATGAGGCAAAGATAAAAAATGAGCAAGGACAAGACGCTCTGAATAGAAAATTAACATATGATATGTTGGTTAGATACATGTACACTGGTAACACCTTTGGAACGTTTGGAAATAGTAATTTAAGTTTTGATGGGTTCCGAGAGGGCTATCTAGCAGAACCAGGCGGTATCAGTGACCGCTTAGGTTTTTCAGATAGTTTTGAAACATTTAAAAAAGAACAGTTTCTAGCTGCTGTGCCAATACCTTTGTTGGTTGGATTACAATACTTATTCTATGATAAGGTTGTTGCAATCACTGATAAATTTCCACAGATGGCCTTTTATGCCCAAAATAGAATCGAAACTGCGGACCAGGCCCTGAAGACGGCGGTTGATCCTGCTTCAACTCAAAATTATCCTATACTGCAACTAAACCCAGGTCAACCAAAAAGTTTAGAGGAATTAATTCTAGACGACGAAAAAGCAGAGGCTAAGGTCCAGCAGCTATTAAACGTCTTCAGAGGTCCTGACGTAGAAGAACTTGCAGAACGACAACAAGAACAAGAGCGAGTTGCTGGTCTGGTTGCCGGCGGACTTCAAGTAGTACCAGAAGAGGAGCGCAGACCAAACCCATTCCCAGTTGAGATTGGTGGTAGAACTTATAATAACAGGAGAGACTTAACAAGAGATCAAGCAAAATACCAAGCGCTTTGGGAGACTTGTAATTCTATTCGTAGTCAAAAGACGGCCCTTGAAACTAGGCTTGGCATGTTCGCAACTCATGTAGCACGATCAGAACAGTTGTATAGAACAACAGGTTTTAATGTTCGAGGCAAGAGCGATAATTATGATGATTTTATTCGAACGGGCAGTGGACAAACAGCATATCGAGGAAAAATTCATGAAATTGTTCAGCTTCTAAATCGCTTTAGTTCTTTGGGTATAACACAATATGGCACAAATAGTAGTAACGGGCATGCCCGAGGGCAAGGGCGAGCATATAACTCAGGGCGTGATTTAAAAGTGCAAAACAAAGATTCTATCACTCAATCCGACTTTAGATTATCTAGGAATTATCATTCATCCCCGCCATTTACTAAACAACAGGCTTTTGGAATGCAAAAGCTAGGTGCTCTCGAAGCACTAATGGAGCAGGGTATGATTTCAACTTGGGCAGGACTTAGGGACACTAGGGAAAGAACAGCTTTTTACACAGAGATTGTGCGTGCTGCTGAAGACTTTACCGGATTTAGTCGATTGCCACCAGCAAGGTACGATGATGGGACAAACTACAGTTTAGAGCGTATAGATGTTAGATCAGCAAGAGGGAACACAGTCACAGGTATTTTGGCAAATATTACTAAGTTAGTTGCTGAACTTGACGAGTCAGCCTTATTTAGAGATTTAGGTATAACCACTTGGGATAGAGATCAAAGAAACCGAGTTGAGGGAATACTTACAGAGATGAGAAACTTTATAGATGGACTGGAGGGGGACTAGATGGCAAACAAACTAGAGGGTATATCCGTTTCGTTGCCCTTGGCGTATGACAATACTGATGGGCCTTTTAAATTAAACAAAACACTAAAAGATGTTGTTAAACAAAATTTAAAAAATTTAGTATTGACATCCCCTGGCGAAAGAGTTATGATACCAGACTTTGGCGCAGGAGTCCGGCGCTTATTGTTTGAGCCTGCAAC
>MDSZ01001290.1_pt1 | contig 10417 bp, 1 predicted proteins | sample 811201 | NCBI WGS metagenome assembly MDSZ01 (sample SAMN05326647, study PRJNA326480) | marine metagenome | isolation source: seawater | place: Indian Ocean: North | collected 2010
AATTCAAATTGTCTATCAACTTTTCCTATTGATTTTGGTACAAATCTATAGTGATATAATTTTTTCTTATTTTTAACAAATGATGTTATATTTTTTAATCTAAATAATCCCTCTTTTAAATCATTTTCTCCATCATTTGAAAATAAAGCGATTGTTGAATCTGGTTCAAATGGGTCTCTTGATTTTGAAGTTCCGGGAGTTCTATTATGAGTAGAACCACCATATTCTTCTATTTCTAAAACATCTGATGGATAACCATAAATATTTAATAGAGCGTTTACAGAATTTCTTGTACCTTTTGATTTATAAAGATATAATAAATTGTTTAATGATTTTCTCCAAGTGTTATTTCTAATTGTATTAACATCAGTAACACCATCAAGATTAGTTTTAAAATAATCAGCTAAACTTCCAGTAAATGGTGTTATAAATTCCCACCCTAAAGATTCTCCCAAAATAGGTAAAACATTATCAGGAACTATACCTCTATCTATAGAAGATGTTAAATCATTATTATCTTTATACCCCCTTCTATAAAGTGTTAAATAACCATCAATATGATTTCTAATTAAATCATATTGTTCTCCTGTCATAGATAAGAATTTTTTAACATCTTCATATTCATTACTTTCTTGAATATAAAGAGGTAAATTATTTTCCATACTATGTATGTTGGAACTATCAAACGCAGAAGCTGAATCTAATATACCATCATACCAACTTGTCCATTCTGTAGAGGATGTTCTAGGTAACTGAGCAAATGGAGGTATATCAGTTGGGTCATTTAATGTTATTTTTACATCAGTAAAATAAGCGTCTAAATTATCTGTACTACCTCTGAGCCAATGTACAGGAAAAAGTGGAGCTATTGGTGTAATAGAACCTGAATGTTGATTTCCACTTGCTGTAACTATTGTTGATAAATTTTGATAATCACCACCAGTTGTTATAGCATAAGAACTACTTTTAATACTTCCACTTAATATATGTATTTGTGTTGTACTTCTACTATTCCATTCAGTAATATCCGCAGCTTCTGTGGTAAAGTCACTATTAGGTGTCCAATAAGAACATGATTGCTTTAAAACATATCTTTGCCACCAACTTCCAGTTATATCTGGTTGTGAAATAAAAGAACCAGTAACCGCTTTTATAGGAACATTATATGAATGTTTATTATAATCATTGTCATCAAGTATTAAATAATTATCTGAGCCATCACCATCAAAGTTTTCGTTACCTTTTATAAGAAAAGATAAATAAATAGAACCACTATATCCAAAAAATGGTTTATTTTCAACACGATAATATTCTGTGTTAGTAAATGGATATATTCTATCTGTTTGACTACCAACATCAGTATCTACTGAAATTTTATATACATCTCTAAAACCATCTCTTTTAGAAAATACTGAAATTAAATTTTGACTATCAGAATCACCAGTATCTTGTGGATTAATATTTAATGCATGAGTGTGTGTATAATTTTTACCAATTCCAGGAGCTGATGAGGTTGATTGACTCTGAGCATCAAAATATAAAAATCTTTCATAAGGAGTAAATCCATCTATTTCTTTATCTATTTTTTCAAATAATATTGTCCTATCTTGAACTGAACCACTAGCATCACCCTCCAACACAACAGTACCACTACTCGCGGATAAAGACATAGATATATCATTATAATGTTCTTCTATTCTTTTAATTTTTGTTTTAAAATTTTTAAGTTTTTTAACAGCAGAACCAAAAAATGTATGATTTGAAAATTCATTAAAATTTATATTAAGATTTGGATAGTCTTGAATACTACCAGAGACAAGTGAATTTAAAGTAGATACATTTGAAGAAGCACTTAAATCATTGTAACTTTCATATGTTATCGACCCATCAATCTCATCATCAGAAGTTCCATATTCATTTACATTAGGGTCTGTTGGTAAAGAACCATCATCTATTGTTGGTTCTTCATCAGATATATAATATATGTCTTGTGTTTGACTTGATACAACTTCTCTTTCTATTGTGAGAATATCTCTTAAAGAAACATTTGATGGTACTGGATTGTATAATCTTAAAATTATTGATTGGTCTAATTCACCATCAGTTATATTGTCAAATACATAATTTAATATAGGTACATTTTCTCCCCCATCAACAGTGGTAAGAATATGTTTATAAGAATAATTGTTTCCACCTAATTCATTTTCTAAAGCATCAAAAACAACACTTTCTGGTCCTATATCATTATATCTTAATTTAAGTCTTACTTCTTTTCTTGAAGGAGATATTTCTTTTAATATAAAAGGTTCTAAAGTATCTACAGTAGTAAATAATTGAAATTGTTTTAATATTTCAATTCTTATAGAGTAATTTCCACTAGAAATTCCAGCATCACTAAGTAATTCATTTATTTTTATAAAAGTACTTTGACCACTCGATGGTAAATAGTTTTGTAAATCTTGTGGATAATCTAAAGTTCTTTCAATTCCATTTTTTGATGGTATAATTAATGGAGACCCCTCATCAGATGAGGACAATTGATGATAAAAAATAGCTAAATCACCCTCAACAAAATTAGATTCAATTAAATTACCAGTAGGATTTCCAATTCTAATAACACTACCATTTTGAGAATGTACACTTAATCTAATATAAGAATTTTCAGGAAATGCATCGACTTCTGTTATATCAGTTAATATTAATTCTAGATCATTATTTTTAAAATTATTTTCAATTGGCATTAAAATGCTCCCTTATCACTTCCTACTTTTGGAGTTTGTATAAAAGAATCTCTAGTAGCTGGTTCTCCTATTTTATCTTTTTTTACAGAATAATCTCCTATGATAATTCCTGGATTTAAATTTCCACTTGAATCTCTAATTGTTTTTTGATTCAAATTTTCTATATTTAATTCAACCAAACAAGTATCTCTGAATTGGTCGTATTCACTTATAAATATGTCACCAACTGGACTTTCTTCAGGAAATGATTCAATTTCTATATTTCCTGTCCAAAATTCTTTATCATTATGATAATAAAAAGCATCAGGCATTCCGTCACCATCACTGTCTACTAAATAAGAAATATTTAAAAATTGTTTCATATCATATGGTTCTGAAAAAAATCTAATTTGTCCTAAATCTAATTTTCCTGGAAATTGTCCTAACTCATCAAGATCTCCCAATGGTGTTAATTCATAAGATTTTTGTAATAATTGTTTTTCAGTTCCTTCACTAATATCAAAATTGTTAGCATTTTTAATAGTTTTTATAGACTTAACATAATTACTTTCTTGATGTAATCCCCCAACAATTACATGAGCTGAATTATAAGGTTGTCCACTTGGAGCTTCAATAATTTTATCATTCTCATCTCTCAAATTATTAACGAAAATACCAGGATAAGGTAAATAAGTAAAATTATCTCCCCCTAAATCTCCAAAATCAGCTTCTAAAGATAAAGCTTCTTCAGACAAATTTAATTTTATAGTTGCAACTTGCCAGTCTATAGCTTGAGTAAAAGTTGACATATCCCATCCATTCTGATCTGTTGGAATATTTTCATCAACATTAATAGTTCTAAATATAACTGCTTTTATTACTTTCTGACCAGGTGTTACATAAGTGTATTCAGCTGAACAAATATTATATTTAAAACTATCAAAGTATTGGTCACAACTTTCAAATTCACCACTCGCCTCTAATTCTTCTTTTTGACCAATTGAATATAATTTATATAAATTATCATTATTTAAAGCTTCCATTTCAGCTGTTGATGTTGGAAACGATTCTCTAATCTCTTTAATTGTTTTTGGGTCTCCACTTTTCCAATCCCAATTTACAACAAAAAACCAATAATCAAAATCTTTATATTCATCTCCATCTGAAGTATTTGAGAAATTTACATAACTTGGATTTTGATTAACTAAACTTTTTGCTAAATCAAAAGAAAGACTAGCTTTTGTAGGAGCTGATGTAAATATTCTATTTAATTTATCTTCAGGTGATAATCCACCATAATAATTTTGTAAATCTAAATCATAAAATGTAGAACTTTTTATTGTTGAAATCGCTCTAAATGGTAATTCTATTTTTTCAATTTTTAAAAATCTATTTCCTTGTAGTCTACCATTATTATCAAATCCATTTTTAAAATTATCAGGAAGTCCTATAGCATCAAAAGTATATCTTGGATTTAATCCAACTCTTGGTCTTTTATTAACACCCCCAGTACCTGTTCGATCATAATTTGAGTCTACACACCACCAACCACTTTGTTGTTTGTCAACATAACTTGCGTTCGCACCACCATCAGCGTAACTGGATAGTTTATGTATAACATTAAAAGATGGTGGTTTTATTTCCCATTTAGCTCCAGCTGGCATGCTAACAACTTGTTTATCATTTTCATGTCCTCTTTTATAACCTTTGTTATCACCAAAATTATCGTGAAAAGCATTTGCTTCAATACAGTTTCCAAGAAATTTTTGATGTTTTCCTGGACGAGATGGGGTAAAAGTCCATTGAAAATTTCTTAGACCATTATAATCATTATGTTGTTGTGTTTTATAAAATATTTCTGCGAGACAAGATTTATCTAATCCTGAAAGTCCACATCCTCTATCTCTTTCATCAGTTCTTGTTCCACCCCTGTTTTCTTTCTCATCATTACCCATTCTTATAGCATTAAAAATCCAACCCCTTTGCTGAGATTGATAATTTTTTCTTAAAGCTTTGTTAAAAGTTACAATGTCATTTACAGTTGTTCGAGAAGAACCTCTACCTTTATGAATATTTTTATTTTTTAAATGAAAATCATATATAGTATCTGTGTTTGGATTTATCATACCTTTTCCTTGATTAGAATTATCTACACATTCATAAGCTGTTTTAGAATCACCTCTACCTTCATAATGACATCTTATCATTGTACCATAATAATGAGCATCACCTGTACTAACCCAATATCCTCCCTCATCTTCATAATCATCTTCCACCCAATACGCACTATTTCCACTAAACCCACCATAATTCAAATATTCAATCATATTATTATCATTTGATTGGTCTGGTATATAATCATTATAATATTCCCCATTCTGTCTTTTACATTCTATTTCATTTTTTGTTATATGTCCCTGGTCAAAATTAGTATTATTCCTCCAATAATTGAACCATTTATAAGCATTATATCCACGATTACAACCACCATCATCATCTGAAGTAACTGCACCATCAATATACATAATTGAATGAGCAGAGTCTCTCCAGTAACCCTCTGTTCCTTGATTAGTAACATATTTAGTATGTTGATGTGCTAATTTCCAATGTGACCCTAAACCATTTGACATTCCTTTTTTCATATCCGATAAACTTAGTTCACTATTTTCTGGAAACAAACTACCAGTTTCTATTGTAGTATATAAATGGGTATCTTCGGGAAATCCACTAGCTTGATATCCTAAATTTGTAGATACATCTTCTTCTTCAATTTTACCATAATTATATTGTCCATAAGAATTTTCTAATGGATAATTTTTAAATATTTTTTTTGTTTGTTGATGAACTGGCATTAGTATGGTTTCCTATTTTGTTTTTTACCTATTTTTGTTCTTATAGTTGGTTTATCTGGGAACAATTCAAGTGGATTTTCTGTAAAATTAATATCATAATCATCTATAAGTATTCCAAGATTTGTATTTGCTCCAATATCATTTAAAACATCCTCTTCAATAGTAGAAAAATCTAAATCTATCACATTGTGATTTAAAAATTTACCCTCTGTTAATTTTGAAGTTATTGGTGCATTTAAATCATCTTGATTCCATCTTCTTCCTGGTGAACCATATGGTATTTGATTACCCAATAAACCTAAATTATTTTCCCACATTTCTTCTTTTTGAACATCAAAATATCCATTTACTTTAAATTTCGGTAACACTGGATAATAATAATTTATACCATATTCATTAATGTCTAAATATTTTTGTCCAGCAGTTGTGTCAATTATCACACCATTGTAACCGCTATATCGACTTGTTGTATATGGGTATGGATTTATATCCCACCAAAAATCTTCAACTGGTATTCCTGTAGTTTGACCAAGTGGAATTGTTTGACTTTCAATTGTTGATTGATAGAAAAATTCTATAGGATTTAATATTCCTTCTAAATTAATTGTGTCTGTAACTTTAAAATAATAAAATTTACCTTTTTCTAAGAAATCTAATGCACCCACAAAATTATCACCTACATTGAACGCAGATAAATTTTGTCCTAATATACTCTCTATGTTATCAGTTTGTTCAAAAAGTATTTGATTAAGTGTATCTACATATGTTCCTGAAATTCCATCATCATTTACATCATCGCCTCTATCCCAATAAATTAAATTATCTCTTGGTGGAACTAATGGTGAAACTGATGGCCAATCTGACCATTGTATGCCTGGTAAATAAACATAGTTTTCATCTCCTACATTAAATACATATTGTTGATTTGTCTCACCTTCCCCAAGTGATTGTTGTATTTCAGTTGTATTTATTTGATTTGTAACAAATGGTCCTGGAAGGAAATTGTCATATGGTTCTTGTGCATATATGTTTTCAGGATTTGTCCAATTATTATCATAAAAAATAGAATATAAAATTTCACTTTCTGATTGAAAAGCTGTCGTATCTAAAATATTATCTGTAAATGGCTCTCCAAGTAATGTCTCATGACCACCCACAGTTAACTCATTATTAATTATAAATCTAGGAGTGGTTTGTTCTCTAAATACAAATATTTCTGTAAGATAAATATCATGATTTCTGTTTATTATAGGTAATTTTATAAGAACATCTGATTGAATATTACTCTTAGCTTCTACTCTATCAATAAACCCATCATTATTTAAATCATAATCAGAAAAATCTTGATTAGGTAAATATCCTTCACTTTGAGCATCATTAAATTCAATTTCACTAATAGTTCCTGTACAATTTCCAAACTCACAATCTACTATATTAAATGTTTCTTCATCTATACCAACCGCACTTATGGTTGAAGTCGCAGCGTCTAAATTAGGTGATAGTCTAACAACATTTCCATCAGTTATTGTAACCTCAAAGTTAAATCCACCCTCTAATGTAGATAAAACAACTCCACCAAAATTTGCATCACTAGAATTAGTTATATTTGGAAATTCAATATTATCAAATTTAAACTCAATACCATACATATCATCACCAGGAGATAAAGAATATATAATTTCAACATACTCTTCATATATTTCACCATTTATTTCTATTTGTTCTTTAACTAAATTACCCCACCCAAATATAGCTTCAAATGGTCTTCCAACCCAATCATTATTTTCATCAACAAAAGGAGCATTTGGTAACGCTGGAAGAGTACCTATACCCCCTCTATAAAATAAATTATATTCAGGTGCGATATTTTTCCAATATCTTGGTGATGATGGATTACCTGGATGTTCAATATCTTCAGCTGTATCTTCAAATCCTAACATTTCCCACATTTGGAATGGTTTATTAAAATAACGAACTTGTCCTATATCTGTATTTCCTAAATAATCTCCAAGTTCTTCAGGAAATAAATCTATACCTCTATTAATTAATCTTGGTGTTACAACATTACCATTGTCATCATCACCAAGTAACTCACCACTGTCATCAACTACCCCATCAAAGAATCCTTTAACATTTTTCGCCTTTTCAAATATATTACATTCATCTTCACAATCAAGAAAAGCAGCTCTAAATTTATTATCAACATCATCATTATAAGAACCAGTCATAAAATATAAACCATTGGCTGGAGAAAAATCTAATTCACATTTAAAGCCCACACCTTCTAAACCACTACCACCTTGATTATCATCAATATAATCATTACCATATGTACAAGCATCATCTTGTATATCAATTATAACATCTTCGTCTTCACCAATATTTAAAGAATCACTTGCAAGTGAACCTGTAAAGTGAGGAACTAACTTTAAATCTTTCAATGTATTTTCATTCATATTAACTATAGCTAATTCAGAATTTAGTTTGTCACCATAATATTTATATGGTATGTCTACTGAACCAATATCTGATGGTACTTCAGCATCTGGATCTAGTAATTGTAATAGTTTTTCTAATGAATCAGGATTTAAAATTCCATTTATGTTTAATAAAATTTTATAATAAAGTGAATATTTTGATACTCCACCAATTATAGGACTAGTTTTATTATATGGTATAAAGTCATAACCATCACCACCCAAAATTGCAAATTCACCTTCTGTTTCTACATTTCTATTAATGTTTATTGTAAGTTTAAATTCTTTAAAATATGAAATACCTAAAACTTCTTGTTGATTATTTCTTTTAACAATAAACATATCTCCAACAATATCATATATTCCTGATTTAGTATACAAGTGAGTTAATAACTTACTACCACCAGCTAAATGTAATGGTTCTTTATCATATTCCATATCAGAACCATCACCCCAATCTACAAAACCAATATAAAAATCATTAGAACTAATACTTCCTTTACCTGTTTTTATAATGTCTCTTTCGCTAAATATATTATCACTAGAATCCATAGTAAAAGTTGTTTGATTTCCGAAAAAACCATCAACTGTAGTAGTGGCTGAGATATGATTTCTTGTATAAAAATATACTTGTGCTTCAACTGGAGCTGATGTTTCTTGATAAGCTAGTGGTTGTAATTCTAAATCATAATATTTTGTAAGAACTGCATTAGAACTTCCCAAAGTAGATGGTGTAAATACATAAGCATCAGGTACCCAATCTGTTTCTTGACTAGTTATATTTCCAGTATAACTTTCTGTAAAATTACCACCTTCTACATCTTTATAAGAGTCACCATGTCTAATATTCCAATCATCAGTTTTATTACCTATTAAATCATCATAAAACCAACAACCTAATGCTGGTCTTTTGTCTTTATCATATATATTTACCATCCAAGATTGATTTTTAACAAACCCATCATTTTCTTCAGGTAAAACTACATTTATTCCCTGCCATGGGTCGTATTGAAATCTAACAGTTTGTTCCATTAATAAAATATTTCTAGCATCCACATATTCTATTGTTTCACTTATATTCCCATAAGTATCCATAGCTTCTACCACTACCGCGTAAATTGAAGGCCATTCAAATTGATATTCATATCCCTCTGATAAAGCTTTACTAAACGATAAATCTGTATGATCTTCAGTCATTAAATTATCATCTGCTACATATATTTCTACAGGCTCACCCGCTTCAAAATTTATACGCTGTTGTGTACCTAATTGTGCTCTTTCTACCGTAAACTCAGCGTAATCTAAATTATCAGCTAAATTATAAACATCATGTTGTGTAATTCTAATCCACTCATGATTTGGGTCTTGTCCTATTTTTAATAAAACACCAACTGATGCTCCTTCAATGTGTGGATTTAATAAACTATAATTTACAAAATCATGAAGCATATTTGTTTGAGTAAAAAATTCAGATGACTCAGTATCATAAGGTGTATACTCACCTTGAGAACCAGCACTACCACCAACACATACAGAACCATCATGAATACCATCAGCATTGACACAATCTTCATCAACACTACATTCTTGTCGATAAGAAACAGTTGCACACCCAGCACATTGATTATAATATTTTGATTCATCAATATTAAGTATACTATCGGGATATACTTTAAAACAATTATAAATATCTGGATTAGTTCCACTACAAATATTTAAATCTTGTCCAGTAACTTCATACAATCCATATGGATATGGTGCCTCATAAACAAAATTTCCAAGTTCTGGTTGTAAAGAACCATCAACATAACCACACTCTTCAACATTTGCAAAATCAAGTGTTATTGAATTATAACAATTACAATTTTTTTCAGTAGAATCTGGTATACCACTACCATACCATCTACAATTATTAATTATATCTTCATCATAATCATCAGTACCCAATCCTCCTGTTTGACAGTAATTTTGTGTAACACTTCTAAACATAGAATATTCTACAGAATTAGTTGTATCATAATCATCCATATAATAAAAGTTTACTTCAGAACAAAGTTCACTATTATCACAATAACCTATTTGTTGTTCTTCAGCACCTACATAATTACCAGAATTAAAATAATAACGAATTTTATGTACTGTTGGTGCATTACTACCATCTGCTGGAGCATAATTAATACCTATAAAGTCAAGACTATTAGGGTCAATAAAATCTTCTACAGCTGTTTCTGCTATTGTTGTAGAACCAGCGTAAGTGGTAAAATATTGAGCATATATCGCATCTTCAAGTACAGAATCATCAAGTCCACCTTGTGTAACATTAGGTATAGATTGTTGAAGTTTATCACCATCAAGAACAACATATCCA
>MDSZ01071728.1_pt1 | contig 10417 bp, 12 predicted proteins | sample 811201 | NCBI WGS metagenome assembly MDSZ01 (sample SAMN05326647, study PRJNA326480) | marine metagenome | isolation source: seawater | place: Indian Ocean: North | collected 2010
CCACTACGTTGATAGGCTGGATGTGGAAGCGCGGCAACGCGTGCAGCTGACCAGTACTAATAGCTCAATTGGCTTGATTTATGCACTGAAAAAAATTTTTTATAAATAAGAATTTTGAAAATACTATTTAACCGTCCGAATAAATATTGGATTTGATTTTTTTATTTTTTTTTTCGATTTTTTTCCCAAAATTTTAAAAAATTGATTTGAGTCAATTCCAATTTTAGGCCTAAAAGTAGAAATATTTTTCATTGTAAATTTTTCACCCTTACTAATATCTCTGATTGCAAATATTGATCTTCTGAATTTAAGGTTATTCTTCTCAACTTTTTGAATAGCTTTATGATTTTTACCTAAAGATTTATAAACTCTTTGAACACTTAAATTTAAATTTTTTAATTGTTTTGAGTCAATTGAAAACTTACTATCAACAGATTTAATTTTTTTTGAAATAATGAAATGTTTCTCAATTATTTTTGCACCTAATGCAGTTGCGGTTATTGATGTTGATATGTTATTTGTATGGTCTGAAATTCCAACAGGATAATCTTTAAATATTTTTCTATAATAAGAAATTGTTTTTAAATTTGACTCTTCTTCTTGAGTTGGGTAGCCAGACACACAATATAATATGATTATTTTGTTGTGATATTTTTTTATAATATTTATAGCTTTTTTAATTTCATCTATATTTGATATGCCAGTAGATAAAATAATCGGCTTTCTTTTTTTTGCAATATAATCAATTAGTTGAAAATCCGTGATTTCTAGCGATGCAATTTTGTAAAGTGGTACATTAAATTTTTCTAATAAGTCCACTGCTCTTCTACTGAATGGGGTGCTAAATAATTTTATACGATGTTTTCGAGCTACTCTGAAAGCATCTTTATGCCATTTAAATGGTGTGTGAGCCTTATTATAAATTTCCCACAAATTTTTATTTCGCCAGATACCGTTTTTTACCAAAAATTTTTTACTTAAATTTTTTATTACAATATCATCTGGCTCGTAGGTTTGTATTTTAACTAAATCCGCACCATTTTTTGCTGCTGCAACTATATGTTTTAAAAAACTTTTCTTGCTACCATTATGATTTCCAGATATTTCAGCCACAATTAAAGGCTTAGTACTTGGTGAAATGTTTATTTTATTATTAATTTTTATATTCAATTTAAAAGTTATTTAGTCAATTAGTAATAGATCTTATAACATAAGGTTTAAAAAAAAGATTACAATTATAATTTAAAAATTAATAATATATATATTAGATATAAACATAAAATAATAAAAATTTGACCTATAAAATAAATTCAAAAATAGTGTTAGGCACAGCTCAATTTGGGAAACCATATGGTTTTAATAACACGAAAAAAAAAAGAGTTTCACCTCTTATGATTAAAAAAATTTTAAAGTATTGTCGTAGTAAAGGTATTTTTCATCTAGATACTGCTTTTGATTATGATTTTAATTTAAGATTACTTGGAGATAAAAAATGGGAAATAGATACTAAAATTATTATAAAAGATGATAAAAACTTTTTAGAAAAAATAAGTGAAAAAATTAATTCTATTGTAAATATAAAAAATGTTTCTATAAAAACTGTTTATATTCATAACCCGGAAAGAATATTTTCCAGCAACGGACATTTATTAATTAACTTTCTTAAAAAAATTAAAAAATCAAATATTATCAAAAGTATTGGAATATCCGTATACGATGTTGCAAGTATGAAAAAAATTATGAAAAAAATTAATGTCGATGTTATTCAACTTCCTTACAATATTTTGGACAGACGTTTTGAAAAATTTTTTAAAATGATTAAAAGTAAAAAAATTAAAATTTATGTAAGATCAGTGTTCTTACAAGGAGTATTAACCTCATCTTTAAAAAATAAAATTACAAAAAGTAGAGAAATAAAAAAATTTAACTTTTTTTCGTCTAAAAATGAAATTTCTAATATTAACTTATGTTTAAGTTTTGTTAAAAAAAATAAATTAGTAAACAAAATTATCCTAGGTGTAGATAATCTGGGTCAGCTCAAACAAATTATGAAAATATCTAATTATAGATATTTCAACTTTGAAAGTTTAAAAAGTAATAATTTAAATATTATTGACCCTAGAAGATGGTAGTTTTTTATTAATAAAAACTTTTATATATTTGATTATTTTTGAGGCCTCGCTTTTTCTCATATTCACATAAATTGGAAGTGAAATATTATTTAAGTAATAACTGTGAGCCCCAGAGAAATTTTTTAATTTTATTTTTTTTTTAAAGAATTTAAACTCCGTTATAGGTTTATAATGAAACTGGGGAAAAATATTTTTTGAATTTAAAAATTTTATCATTTCATTTTTGGTACACTTTAAATACTTAAAATTTACTCTAATTATAAACAAATGATAACTTGCTATATTAAAAGTCTGATATTTAGGAGTAATTAAAATATTTTCAAATTTCTTTAAATTTTTTTTGTAAAATTTATATATTTCTTTTCTTTTTTTTATGAAAAAGCTTAACTTTCTCAATTGACTTATGCCTAAAGCACAATTTAAATCGCTTAATCTGTAATTAAATCCTAATTTTTTTATGTCATAATCCCAATATTTATTTTTCCTGTCAATATTATGAGTACCAAACTTTTCAATTTTTTTATAATAGGAACTATTATTAGTAGTTAAAAGACCGCCCTCACCGGTAGTAATACTTTTAACTGGATGAAATGAAAATGCACACAAATCAGAATACTTACAAGATCCTATTCTAATTTTCTTATAAGCATTTTTATAGCTAGCTCCAAAAGCATGGCACGCATCTTCAATAATCAAAAAATTATACTTTTTTTTTAATTGAAAAAATTTAATTGCATTTTCTGGATATCCACCCATATACATTGTAATAACTGCTTTTATTTTTCTTAATTTATTTTTTTTTATACAATTTGTCAGACTTTCAGGTGTCATTTGACCTGTTAGATAGTCTACGTCAGCAAAAAATACTTTTGCTCCATATAAAGAAGCCATGTTATAAGCGGCAACGAAATTAATGACTGGCATTATTAATACATCATTTTTTTTGAGATTGATTGCCTCATATGCCATATGAAGAGCAGCAGTACCATTGATACAAGATTTAGCAAATTTTACGTTTAAATTTTTTTTTAATTTTAATTCAAAATCACGGACATTTTTTCCTCCAGTAATTAAATCCTCATTTAAAGCCTTCATAACTGCTTGTTTGTCTTTAGAATCTATATATTGTCGGTTGTAATAAATATTTGCCATATTGTGTAGATTTAACACTAAAAAACCATTGAGCACAACGAATTAATGCTTGACCGTTCATTTTTTGAACGTAATAATGTTCAAAAGTTGAACAATATGAAAGATAAAGAAGATCATTTTGAAGTATTAAGGCACGTTCAAAAAAAACCTGTTGCCTCTCAGAGAGAATTAGCTGAAAAATTAGGCTTTAGTTTAGGAAAACTAAATTACTGTCTTAAAGCCCTTAGAAAAAAAGGATTAGTAAAAATTCAAAATTTTCAAAAAAAATCAAACAAAATTAAATATTTACAATACGTAATTACGCCAAAAGGTATATCTGAAAGAACAAAATTAACAATAAATTATATGAAAAAGAAAATGGTAGAGTATGACGAATTAAAGAAAGAACTAAAAAAATACGAGTAATAAAAATGTGGCTTATAATTAAATCAGAAAAGAAAAATATCAATTTTTTAAAAAAAGGACTAGGTAAAAGACTAGGAAAAGATATAAAATTTTATATACCTAAAATATTGATTAAAACTTTAAAGAATAAAAAAGTATATAATAAAGAATTCAACCTTTTGGGTGAGTATATTTTTTGTTTTCACAAAAACTTTGAAAATATCAACACGCTAAATTCTTTTAATAATATAAAAGGATTAAAATATATTCTAAATGGTTTTGTGCGATCTCAAAAAGAAATTTCAGATTTTATTAAAAAGTGTAAAGAAAATGAAAACGAAAATGGTTTTTTAAAACAGACTTTTTTTGAATTCAAACTTGAAAAAAAATATAAATTTATTTCTGGTCCTTTTGCTAATCAAATTTTTAAAATTATTAATATGCAAAAGAATAGATTAAATATTTTAATAGGAAAAATAAATACATCGGTAAAAAAAGAAGATTTTTTATTTCAGCCTATTTAAAAAAAAATGATTATATGTTTTTTTGTAAAAACGTCTTTTTACAAAGTGCGGAGCATTGCTTAAATCTTAAATTTTAATATGTGTGGAATTGTTGGTATAGTTTCAGAAAATGAGAGTATACGAGAAAATTTTTGTAAAAAATCTCCTTTAAATACTATTATTCATAGAGGTCCTGATTTTCAAGATTTTATTAAAGGCAAAAATTTTTACTTTGGACACACAAGACTATCAATCATCGGTTTAAAAGAAACAAACGCAAAACAACCGATAAATAGAAATAATAGAATTTTAACATTTAATGGTGAAATATATAATTATAAAGAATTAAGTGAAGAGTTAAATAGAAAAGGAATTTACGATAGTGGAAAAAGTGATACCGAGACACTTTTTAATTTAATCTTACACTTTGGGTTAAAAAAAGCAGTTTCAAAAATTGATGGAATGTATGCCTTTTCCTATTTTGACCAAATAAAAAAAGAGCTTTTTATAGTGCGAGATAGGGTGGGAGAAAAACCTCTATACTATTCTATTAATAATAATTATTTTATGTTTTCCTCTGAAATAAAATCTATTTTTTTAAGTAATCTTAATGATTTTTCTCCAAATGTTAAAATGTTTCATGAAATATTTCTTCATGGAAAAATATTAGGCAACGAAACGGCATTTAAAAATATTTACGAGATTGAACCAGGAACATTCTTGAAATACAAACTAAAAGATAAATCTTATGGGATTTATGAATACTGGAATTTAGAGGATTTTGATACATTAAAAAAAGACGTTTCATTAGAGGAATTTGAATACAAATTTAATGATTGTGTAAAATCAAGATTAATAAGTGATGTACCAGTCGCATCTTTAGTTTCAGGCGGAATAGATTCCTCCTCTTTAGTATATAAGATGTTAGAGCTTGGAGATCAGGATTCCATAAAACTTTTTTTTGCTCAAAATAAATCACAGAAAGTGAATGAAAAAAAAGAAGTAAGTTATTATTATGATTTTTTAAAAAACAAATTTAAAGATAAAAATATTAAATTATTTTCTATTACAAACAAAATTCAAGATTATTGGGGTAATTTGGAAAAAGTTGCCCATTATAATGATGAACCCTGTACCTTCAATAATTTTCACTTGGTTTATAATTTATCAAAAAATATTAGAAAAAATAAAATTAAAGTCATCTTTTCAGGTGAGGGTGCAGATGAAATTTTTTTTGGTTATGAGAGATTTAAAAGAACAAGCAATCTTTTTACGCGAAATTATCAAAAAAATTTATCCGAAATATATTTTGGCGGAAGTTTCAAAGATGTAGTTACTATAAATAAAATTCTCAATATTAAATCCCTTGAGACTAAAGTTATAAATTCTTCTCCATGGAAATACTTAAATAAAATTTCAAAAAAATTTGATCTAAATACGTCACAAATGCTTTTTTCGCAAAAATATAGAATGCAAGCGTTGCTCCAACGACAGGATAGAGCAGCTATGGCATGTGGAGTAGAGTCTAGAGCCCCATTCTTGAAACCAGAGTTTGTTAAATGGGTCAATTCCGTCAAGCTAACGCAAAAATATAAGAAAGATATTTATGAAGGAAAATATTTATTAAAAAAATACATGTCTAAATATTTAGACAAAAAAATAATAAACCGAACAAAAAATGGATTTGGCAATGATTTCGATTTGGAACTTAACAAAAAGTACGCTATCAATAAGATTAAAAGTTTAGCAATAAACGAAAATAGTATAACCTCAAACTTTCTTAACAAAAATGAAATTTTAAAAGTTTTAGATAATAAAAAAGAAATTAAAAAAAATATAACTTTAATAAGATTTTTATTAAATACAGAAATTTGGTTTAAGGTTTTTTTTAATAATCAAAAATTTATATAATAATGAAGTATCAAGTATTTATTGAAGGTGAAACAGTCGACTTGGTTGTTCCAAGCAAACATGCCGTAGAGAAAACTGAATGGTACAATTGGTTTAATAATGTTAAGTTTACAAAATATTTAATTCATCACGGTTTATTTCCAAATACCATCGATAATCAAAAAATTGTTTTGAAAAGAATGATAGAGTCAAATAAAAAAAAAATTGGATTATTTTTACTTATTGCTGAGAAAAAAACTCATAAGTTAGTTGGTGTATCATCACTTTCAAAAATTGATTGGATTAACCGTTCTGCTTACATGGCTGTAATTATGTCACCATTTAGAAAAAAAGATTTTGTATTTAATTCTGTAGAAACTAAAGCATTGCTTACAAAACACGCATTTGAAAAGCTAAATCTAAATAAAGTTAGGACATCTCAAGTTTTAGAGCTAGCAGAGTGGCAGAAATACAGTAATTTGTTTGGATATAAAGTAGAAGGTATAGCAAGAAGTCATTATTTAAAAGATAACAAATTTTATGATGTTTGTTTCCATTCTTGTTTGTTAAAAGACTATCTCAAACATAAACAAAAGTTAGGTGAAAATTTCTGGCCTGGAAAGAAAATTTTTTTTAAAATGATGCTCAAATATCCTAGAGGGGATGTTTATGAAAAAATTAAAAAAAGTATCAGTATTCAAAATGATATATTTGATAAAAAAGTTGAAAAAATTATAAAATGAACAATTTTGGACTTAAATTTCATCACCTAGGTATGGCTACTGATAATTTAAAACTATCTATGAATCTCCTAAAAAAAGCAGGTTATAAAATTGATAAAATACGTTTTAATAAAAATTATAACGTTAAAAACGCTCTTTGCTCATCAAAAAATCAGCCATCAATTGAAATTGTTTCAAAAGTGAAGGGTAAATCACCGATTGATGGAATATTGAAAAAACATAAAAGTTCGATTTATCATATTTGCTATATTACAAAAAATCTCAAAAAAACTTTAAAGAAATTAAAAAAATCAAAAATTGATGTAATTAAAATTACAGACTCTTACCTTTCTCCTTTTGAAGGTGTAGATGCATCCTTTTTTTTTATAAGAGGAATAGGTATAGTTGAAATAATGGATCAAAATTTATGACAAAAAATTTAATTACAATTAAAAGCACTAAAAATAATAAAAATCTAAAAAAGCTGTTTAAAGAAAATTGGAATAGTAAATTTAAAAAACTATTAAATGAAAAAGGTGCTATATTATTTAGAGGCTTTAAAGTTGAAAATATAAATGAGTTTAATTCCATAGTTAAATCAGTTCATACAAAGATTTTGAACTACGAAGAAGCCTCAACCCCAAGAAGCAAAGTTAAAGGAAAAGTTTATACTTCAACAGAAATCTCCCCTAAAGTAGAAATTCCTATACATAATGAAATGTCATACGCATCTAATTTTCCTAATAACTTATGGTTTTATTCAAGTGTTGTAGCTAAAAAAGGGGGACAAACAACTCTTGCAAACTCAAAAAAAATTTATGATCAGATTGATCCAAAAATCAAAAGAGAATTTGAAAAAAAGAAAATTATGTATGTGAGAAAGTACGGATATGGATTAGATCTTTCTATAGAAAAAACATTTAATACAAAGGATAAAAAAAAAATATCAAACTATTGTAAAAAAAATAAAATTAAATTTAAATGGCAGGGTGAAAAAAAATTAATTACTTGGAAAATAAATAACTTTTCTTATTATAATAAAGATATCAAATCAAAAATATGGTTTAACCAAGCTCATCTATTTCACAATAGTAATTATGACAATAAAACTAGATTTCTTTTTAATAAAATTTATGGAAAGGGTAATTTTCCAAGAGATACAAGATTTGGAAATGGTAAAGAAATTCCAATTTCATACTTAAAAAAAATTAGAAAAGTATTAGAGAAAAATTCAATTAACGTTAATTGGAAACCTAGTGATATTTTAGTATTAAATAACTTAATGGTTTCTCACGGTAGACGAAGATATGCTGGCAATAGAAAAGTTTTTGTATTGATGACAAACGACAAATAAATAATGCCAATCCAAAAAATCGACAATAAATTAGCAAAAATTTTCAAAAAACATTTAAAATTGAAAAATTTAAAGGATTTAAACAGAATAAAAAAGTTAAAATTTGGAGACGAGTTGGACTCTCTCAGTTTAATTTCAATTGTTGCTGATATGACAAAAGTTTTTAGAATTGAAATTTCTGCAAACGAGATATCAAAGATTAAGAATATCCAGGATATAATTAATATTTCCAAAAAAAATGATTGAAAAAGCATTACTAAAAAATGCTAAAAAAAATCCTAATAAAATTGCTGTCATAAGTGATCAAAGAAAAATTTCATTTAAAGACTTAATAAAAGGAATATATTCTTATTCTAATTACCTGAGGTCATTTAAAAAAAATAAAATCTTACTGAACCATAAAAACTCTATTGATTGGGTAATCTATTATTTTGCAATACGATTTTCTGGTCATATCCCTATTTTAGTAAGCAACTATTTACCACCAAAAAAAATTAATTTCATTTTGAATGAAAATAAAATTAGATACTTGATTTGTGATAAAAAAATTAAATATAAAAATATAAAACAATTAAAAAAATTTGATGAATTAAAAAAATTAGAACCAAAAAAAAAAAATGATTTTAAAACCAAGGGGCATGAAATAATTTATACTTCAGGCACTACCGGCAGCCCAAAAGGAGTAGTAATATCTTTCAAAAAATCACTGATTGTTGCGAAAATGATTAATAAAATTGTAAAACTTAAAAGTAAAGATTTAGAATTAATTTCCCTACCATTAAACCACTCCGACGGACTTGGCAGATTAAAATGTTTTGCAGCTAATGGTCATACAATAATATTGAATGAAAATCCTAATAATTTTGGAAATTTTTTTGACTTATTACAACGATATAAAATTAATGGATTTTTCATGGTTCCTTCTGGAATAGAAATTTTAAAAAAAATGAGTTTCTTAAATTTTTCAAGTCTAAGAAAACATATTAGGTTTATCGAGCTTGGAAGTGAAAAAATAAGCATAAAAACACTAAATTGGCTGAGAAAAAAATTTAATAGAGCAGTCATATATTATCACTATGGTTTGACAGAGGCATCAAGATCTGCTTTTAAAATAATTAAATACGGAAAACAAATACCAAAAACTTTTCGAGCCTCCCCTAATGTAGATATAAGTATTTTAGATAGCAAAAATAAGATTTGTAAAAAAAATGAGATCGGTGAAATAGTTATAAATGGAAAAATAGTTGCAGATGGATATGTAAATAGTTCATCAAAAACTAAATTTACAAAGGTCGGATATAAAACTGGAGATCTAGCAAAAATGATTTCAAAAAATAATTTTGTTCTCTTAGGAAGAAAAGACCAAGTAAAAAAAATTAATGGTTTAAGCGTAAATTTAAAAGAGGTTGAAAATGAAATTAATAGATATCCAAACATAAAAAGTAATTCATGTAAATTTATAATAAGAAGTTTCTCAAATACTTATGAAATTAAAACAAGATACAACTCTAAAAGAAAAATAGACGAAAAAAAAATTCAGAAGTTTTTAAAAAATCGTCTAGAATACTTTAAAATTCCAAAAGTATTTGAACATCGTAGAACATAGGTCCTTAAATTTTAGAATTAAAGATGTATCATAATAATCATATCATCAGAGGATATAATTTTTTTTATAATTATATTTTTAAATTATTAAACAATATACCTATTGATCTTGAGGAGGCTGATAAAGAAACTATGAAAAAATTAAATTTAAAATATTCAAAAGGTTTAGGAACAGTTTGGTTGTTGAACTTAAAAAGGTTATATAAAACTTTCTTAAAATATTACGATGAAAAAAATTATGATTTTATTGATATTGGATGTGGAAACGGAATACCTTTAATTTATGCCTATAAAAGATTTAACTTTAATAGCTATAGTGGTTTTGATTTTGAAAAAAGATATGTAGAGAACACTAAAATTAATATAGAAAGTTCAATTAAAAAACCTTATACAGTAGAAGTATTTCATCAAGAGGCACAAAACTACTTATTAGAAGAATCCAAGTCTTTTTTTATTTTTATGTTTAACCCTTTTGATGGAGTAATTATGGAAAAATTTCTTAAAAATAATATCGAAAGATTAAAGAAAAATAAATCTGTTATTGCTTATTGCAATTACATAGAAATAGAAACATTAAAAAAATTTTGCAAAGATATAATTTTTATAGAAAGATACAAACTTGCTCTGATAAAGTTTTAAATTAAAAATATGTTCAATAAAAAAAATATATTTATA
>MDSZ01121636.1_pt1 | contig 10417 bp, 11 predicted proteins | sample 811201 | NCBI WGS metagenome assembly MDSZ01 (sample SAMN05326647, study PRJNA326480) | marine metagenome | isolation source: seawater | place: Indian Ocean: North | collected 2010
TGAAAAAATCTTATCAAAATTTCTATTAATAAATTTTGCTTTACTTGACTTCCAGATAAAAACTGATGGGCCTACAATTTGACAATACTTTATTTTATTTGATTTGAATTTTTGAATGTAAAATTTTGAAAAATCAAATGAATCTACAAAGAAAATATGAGTAAATAAATGTAAGTCAACAATTTCTTTGATTTTAATTCTGAGATTGAAAAGATATTTTAAATTAAGAACAATATCTACAAATCCCATTAATGGAGTAATCTTTATATTAGTTAAATCATTAAAGTCTAAGTAACCATCATCCATACCAAAAGTGAATATTTGATTTTTATTATTTTTAAAAAAATTATCATCAAGTATTGATTTAACTATTTGTCTACTAGACTGTTCAAGAGTAATAAATAAGATCTTCATGTTATAATATGATTAAAGAAATATTGTTTGCTCTTATTTCTTTTAAAAATTTATCTTTTTCTGAAATTAATATATTATTATTAAATAAACAGATTGAACGAAACTTATATTTGACAAGTAATTTTAATGTTTCCATACCTATTATAGGAAAATCAATTTCATCAATTTGATTTGATTTTTTCGATTTTACAAAAATTAAGTTATTAAATTTATAATTAATCTTACCAATTCTATTAATCATATCGTTTGTACCAAATATATCTTCTATGGCTATAACTCTATCACCATTTAAAATAAGTGATTGTGCTATGTTCATCGAAAATATTTTTTTAAAAAGGTTTTTATTAAGTTTTAATTTATTAATAATTTTTTTATTTAAGTTGTGTAAAAACTCATCTTCATAAGAAACAAGCATTTTTTTTAATATTTTTTTTTGAGAGAGGAGAATTAATTTATTGTTGGATAAATATTTCTTTAGAATTTTAGATTGATCATTAATATTATTGAGGAATATATCCTTTGATATTAGTAACTTTGATTTTACTGAAAGGTTAATTTTTTCAAAAGAAGGAAGTTCTACATATCCAACAATTATAACTTTTTTTAGTTTTTTCGACTTAATATATTTTGTTATTTTTTCTATATCTTTTATTTGAAATGACTTATATTTTTTTTTAAAATTTTGTTTTATAAACTTATTTTCATTTATTAATATTATTTGATTGAGTAAGTTTTTATTATTTAAAAAATTTGCAACCTCATAAACGAATAAACCTGAACCAGCTATAAGGCAAATATCATTTTTGGATATGGCCAAGTTTTTCATTCAAAATTGATTTATACTCATGAAATATACCTTCTATTTTATCATTATTTGAGAGTTTTATTTTTTTATTAAGAAAACTCTCATGAATTAAACTAATTTTACTTATTTCATCTTTATTAAAATTATTTCTTCTTATTCCGACTAAATTTAAACCACGTAATTTTGCTCGATTACCAATAGCTAAACTAAATGGTAATACATTTTTATCTATTCCACTCATTCCCCCAATCATAGAAAATGAACCTATTGTTACAAATTGTATGACTGCAGATAGACCCCCAATAACAACATTATCTAAGATATTTACATGACCACCGAGTGTGACTTGATTTACAAATATATTATTATTATTTATTTTACAATCGTGGGCAATATGTACACCTGTCATAAAAAGATTATTATCTTTAATACTAGTTATCATTCCTCCTTCTTTAGTACCTTTGCTAATTGTGACATTTTCTCTGAATGTATTAGAGTTTCCAATTTCTAGAAAACTTTCCTCACCTGAAAATTTTTGATCTTGTGGATCACATCCAATATTTGAAAAAGGATAAAAAACATTATCTTTTCCTACAGATGTATTACCAGTAATTGATACGTGAGACTTTAATTCTGAACCATCACCTATTGTTATTTTACCATCTAAATTACAAAAAGGTCCAATTTTTACGTTATTTCCAATTTGAACTAATTTGCTAACCGAACTACTTGGATGAATCAGGGATGTCATGTATCATTGCAGAAAATATACATTGTGCATGTATAACATCATTTACAAGACATTTACCTTCAAATTTGTAAACATTCTTAACTTTATTCAACCTATTAACCTTTAGGTTTAAAACATCACCTGGTATGATTGGTTTTCTAAATTTACATTTATCAATTGTCATGAAAGAAACACCAGGATTTTTCATAGTATCTTTTAACTTCATAGCAACTGTAAAACATGCAGCTTGAACAATAGCCTCAATTACTAATACACCAGGCATTAATGGCCTTCCAGGGAAATGGCCTTGAAAAAAAGGTTCATTTATAGTTACACATTTTATTGCATGGGCTGAAATATCAGGCTCAAATTCAACAATTTTGTCTATTAGCAAAAAGGGATACCTATGAGGTAAGATTTTTTGTATGTCGTTAATATCCATTTTTCCTTTGCATAACTAAATTTTTCTTCCATACTTTAATATCTACAGCTGGAAAACCAGCAACAGTTGAATTATTCTTAATATTTTTAGTAACACCACTCCTAGCCGCAATAACGACATTTTCACCAATAGTTATATGACCAGAAAAACCTGCTTGCCCTCCAATTGTTACATTATCTCCTATCAAAACACTACCTGCTATGCCTGTTTGAGCTGCAATACATGCATTATTTCCAATTACTACATTATGAGCAATATGAACCATATTATCTATCATACAATTTTTTCCTATTAAGGTATTATCAATTTTACCCCTATCTATAGTACATGAGGAGCCAATATGTACATTATCATCAATAATTACAATTCCAATCTGGGGGTTAAAATTAAGAGAGCCTCTTTTATTAAAGTCAAAACCAAAACCAGAGCACCCAATGGAAGTATTATCACAAATAATAACATTTTTCCCAATTAATGAATTTTTAATTACAACATTATTTTTAACAATAGAATTGCTTCCAATCGTTACGCCTCTTGATATGACACAATTTTTACCTATTTCACAAGAATTATGAATTTTTGAAAATTTTGAAATATATGAACCATTTATTAGATTAAATTCATCTTGGAAACCTATTTGATCTTCATGATAATACATAAAGTTTAGAACTTTATTATAGGCTGTATTTAAATTTTTCACAGTAGTTATACTTTTACAATAATTTTCACTTTCAATATTATCTGTAATAATGTGAATCTCTTTACTATTATAATCGGGATTATTTATATCTTTATTCAAAAAAATAATTGAATTGTCTCTTAAATTAGATAGTGAAGAAATATCACGGATTTCAAAGTTATTAGTAAATTTATTAGAAACTACTAAATCAGACAATAAATCTTTTATATAATCTATATTTAATTTATTCTTAATTGGAAAAAATAAATTTCTATTAATATTTTCCATGTATTAAAATGATGTACCGATTGAAAAGTTGAAAGATCTCGGTCTATCTGTTGTATTTTTTTCAATTGGAACTGCATATGAAAAAGATATTGGCCCAACGGGTGTGATAAAATCGAATGAGGTTCCAATTGATGATCTTATATCAATATCATTTGATGAGCTATAGTCACTGTTCCAAATAGAACCGGTGGTTAAGAAAAATTTAACATTTATATTATCCTTATCATCAAATAAAAATGAACTACCATAGCCTATTGTAGATGTAAAAAATTCATTTCCACCAAGATAAATATTTCCATCATACGGCCCTATCCCTCTATAATCAAAGCCTTTAAAATTTAAACCACCTAATGCAAATGTATCAATAGTTTTTAATTTAGAATTTAAAGATTTTGAGAATCCATATTTATTATTAAGAAAAATATAGTTTTTTGATCTTTTTAACTCTCTATAATTTTTATTAGTAATAATAAACTTATAAAAAGAATTGTCTGATAATGTTTCTGGAGAAATAATAATATCTAAATTATTAATGTGTCCATTAGATGGATTAAACCTATCATTTATTGAATTGTACTTAATAGAAAATTTAACATTGTAATTTTCAAAATTACCAATGTTATCATTTATTGATGATGATGTTGAGTTAATCGCAGAATGACCCTTAAAACTCTCATAATTTATACCTACTCCATAACGAAGTTTATCATTTTGATCAAAATTAATAAAATATCCTAATCCCCTCCTTGTAGCCTTATATCCATATGACTTTGTATAGTCATTATCTTGATTAAAAATAGTATAAGTATTAGTTAAATTTGGATTTAAAATTGGATATTGAACATAATTAATATTAAATTTTATATCTTCGGAATTTATCAAAAAATCAGAACTGATACTATTACCTGAACCAAAAATATTTTTATCCTCTATGCCAAAATTTAAACCAGCACCAGTATCTGCATTGAAAGTACCAGCCACTAAGACATTACCTGTTTTTTTTTGTTCTTCTATATTTATAGTTATATCAGCAAGATTGTCTTTAATTATGGTCTCAGATTTTACATCAGTTATATAAGGATAAGTTTTAAGAGTATTAATAGATTTATCAAATTTATATTTACTTAAATATTCACCAGGTTCTATAGATAATTTTGAGCGTATTGTTTTACTTTTTGTAATTGAATTTCCAGTAATATTGATTTTACTAATTATTATAGGATCTTTATCTTTAGTAAAAAATAAAATAGAAATATCATTTTCATTATCAATAATATTCATATCAATTGTTTTGTTGTTAATATTATTAGATATTAAATCAGAATTGAATTTTTCGAGATATTCAAAAATTATTTTTTTACTGTAAAAATTATTGTTTTTTTTAATTTTATTTTTTAATGATAAATATTTGCTATTAATTAGATCATATATTTTTTCATCAGTAATCTCTAAATCAATTTGTTTAATCTTTGATCTAGAACCCTCATCAATATAAAAATATAAAGTAGTATTATTAATTGACGATTTTTCTAAAGTGAAAGAAACTTTAGCATTATTAAATCCTTCATTCTTATATAATGTAGTAATAATATTTTTATCAAATTCAAAAGTAGAATAATTAAAATTACTTCCTCTTTTAAAAATATTATAAAATCTAATCGACTCTGATTTTATTTGAGAATTAAGAAAATTACTCGAAAAAAAATTGTTACCAACAAATTTTATATAATTTATTTTTAACTGTTTGTTTTCTTTAATTTCATAAATTAAATTGACTCTACTTTCAGAAAATCTTTCTACTTTTGCAACAACATTAACATTTTTAAAGCCTTTTGATTTATATATACTTTCAATAATATTTATGTCTTTTTGGATACTATTTTTTGAAGAAAATAAATTATTTTTAGACTCTAAATTTTGCAATATCAAGTCATCTTCTATCCAAGTATTATTAATTATATAAATGCTCTCTATTGAGTCACTCTCGATAATATTTAAAATAAAAAAATCTTCATTTTCATAATAATTTAAATCATATATTAAATCTGATAGTGATAATTCTTTAAGTATTATATTTAAATCATCTTTTTTTATATTATTATTAAATATATCAATTGATGTAATAGATTGGATGTCATTTATACTCAATTTTTTAAGACCTTCAAAATTTAAAGATTTCGATGACAGTTCAAACGAGACTATTAGGAAAAAAAATGTAAATAAGAATTTTTTAAACATTAGTTTTGTAAAGATTGTTATAAAAGGAAATAAACTTCAATATAGATTTAATTGAGTTTAAATTGCTAAAAGTTCGGTCTTTATAAATTTCTGACATAATATACTTAATTATCTCACTATACTTAAGTTTATTAGATAAATAAAGTTTATGAGCTGAATTATTCACTATCATTAGTTTTATTTGTTCAGAGTGTGATAAATTCATTAAGTTTTTCTTATATTGGAAAATCTCAAATCTTGTATCTTTAGGCTTCAAAATGTTTAAATTTTTACTATCAAAATATTTTTGATTAAATTTAAGTGGTTTAAGGTCAAAGAAAGAAGTGAGTGGTTTTATTAATGTAATAAGCATATTATTTGAAAAACAATTTATTGATATAGTGTTATCAGAATAATGAATAATACTATGTATGAATGCCTCTCTAGAAATGAGAAAGTCTATCTTATTCAATGATATATCAAAAATATATGATAGTTCAAATATTTCTAAAATCTTATTAATAAAGTTGGATGAGTCAATAAGGTTATTTTTACCCATTTTCCATTTGGGATGTGATAGAACTTTTTTATTTGAAACTGTTTTTAAATTAATACCCTTATTAAAATAAAAAGGACCCCCCGATGCTGTTATAAATATTTTTTGGATATTAGTTTCATAAATATTTGAATTCAATAAAGAGAAGTGTTCAGAGTCTAGCGGTATAAAATGGTTATTTGTTTTTTTAATTTTAGATTGTAGGACCCTTCCACCTGCAATTATCATTTCTTTATTAGCAATAGCTATAACAGAATTTTGATTAAACTTTAAAAAATGATTTACATATTTTAAAGATAAACTAGTGAAATCTAAAAAATAAACTAATTGAATATTTTTTTCCAAAGTCTTATAAAAATTTTTTTGATCATCGGAATGGCTTAATACATAAGATTTTTTTATAGAATATTTCTTTTTTTGAAAATTTAGTTTTTTAATATTTTGAAAACAGGTTATACAATATGCTTTAATATCATTCTTATGCATATATCCTAGTAACTTAGATCCAAGTTTTCCAGTAGAACCAACAATTAAAATTTTTACATTCATTTAGATAATAAAAAATGAATATTTAAAATTATAACTATAAAATACATACTATCTAGCCTATCAAGAATTCCACCGTGACTTTTAAGTAAAGATGAGAAATCTTTTATTTTTAGAATTCTTTTTATATATGAAAAAAAAATATCACCTAAGAATAAAGAAATTGAAATTATTATAGCTAATAAAATATCTTTAGAATAAAGTAACAATACACAACTTGATATTAGAAAAGATACTGAAGTACCAGACCATGTTTTTTTTGGACTTATATTAGGTATAATAAGTGGGCCACCGATAGATTTTCCTACGATATAAGCGACTGTATCATTTAAAAATGAAATAAAAATAATAAGGTATAAAAAGGTTCTGTCTATGGAAGTTAAATAAAATAAAATTATTGTAAAAATATACATTGAAATAAAAAAAAATTCTTTTTTATATCTATTAGTTAAAAAAATAATAAGAATTAATAAAATTTGAATTAAAAATATATTTTTTAATATTTGATTTGGTAAAAAAAGTAATGCTATGAGTAAAATAAATGGAGAGATAATGATAAAAGGGGTTTTTACAATTTTAATATTGAGAAAATCATACGAGATAAAAATTACAATTAATGAAATCAGTAAGTAGTCTAAATGTAAATAAAATGAGAGACCAACGATAACTAATAATATTAAACCGATGAAGGATCTACTAAAATTGTTAACGACCAAACTTTCTCTCTATTTTATAAAAGTTTGTAAATATTCTTAATAAGTCTCTTTTATTTAAATCTGGCCATAATTTATTCATAAAAAATAATTCAGTAAAACTTGATTGATAAATTAAAAAATCACTTAGTCTTTTAAAACCACCAGTTCTTATTAAAAGATCTGGATCTGGTATATCAGCAGTTAAAAGAAAGTCTTCAAACTTATTTTGATTTATTGATTTGTTTTTGTTTAGTTTTTTTGAAGCCTGTTTTATATCATCTTTCCCACTATAATTAATAAAAATTAATAAATATTTATTTGATGATGTTTTATATTTTTCTAGTTCATCAATTTTTAAATTAATCTTTTTAGATAAAAAATCTCTATTACCTATAAATCGAATATTAAATTCATTATTGAAATTAAATAATTTTTTATCTTTACTACAAAATTCAATTAATACTTTTTTTAAAGTAGAAATTAATGTCTTTGATCTATTTAAATTATTCTTAGATAAAGCAAATGCAGATACAAATTTGGCCGATGTATTTCCAAAAATATAATCAGTCAAGTTTAATAATGTATCAGCACCTCTTTTATATCCGTTATATAAATTTTCTTTGTTTTTTTTAGACCATCTATTATTACCATCCATAATAAATGCAACATGATTTAGCCTATTATTCAAAATTAAACTTTTAAAATTTCGTGTTCTTTTGAGTTAGTTAAATCTTCTATATTTTTTATAGAATTGTCTGTAATCTTCTGTATTTCATCTTGAAACTTCTTACTTTCATCTATCGATAATAGTTTTTCCTTTTCTGAAGATTTGATTTCATCAAGATATTTTCTTCGAATATTTCTAATAGAAACTTTAAATTTTTCTGATGTTTCTGATACTATTTTTACTAAGTCTTTTCTTCTTTCTGCTGATAATTCAGGAAATTTTAATAAAATATTCCCTCCATCGGATTGAGGTGTTACACCAAGATTTGAGTCTAAAATAGCTTTTTCAATTACTTTTACTAATGAAGCATCCCACACATTAACATTTAAAGTCATGTTATCTAAATTATTTATATTTGAAAGTTGAGTTAATGGTGTCTTAGATCCATAGCTTTCTATTAAAATACTTTTGAGTATATCAGGTGAAACTCTTCCTGTTCTTATGTTCTTTAATTCATTTGAAAAAACATTTATACTTGATTTCATTTCTGTTAAACAATTATTTTTATCAAACATTATTTTTACTCACTAATAACTGAATATGAGCCTTTACCTTCAACTATATCAATTATATTAGAACTTTTTAAAATTGAAAAAATAATTATTGGCAAAGATCTATCTTTAGCTAAACTTATTGCAGTAGCATCCATTACTTTTATATCTTTATTTAAATAATCTGTGTAAGATATTTGTTTAATTTTTTTTGCTTTTGGGTTATCTATTGGATCTTTATCATAAATACCGTCAACTTTAGTTCCTTTTAAGATTATATCTGATTTCATTTCAGACGCTCTAAGAACTGCAGCAGTATCAGTTGAAAAAAAAGGGTTTCCGGTACCTGATGCAAAAATTACAACTCTATTTTTTTCTAAATGATTTGTTGCTTTATTTTTAATATATGGCTCTGCTACTCTATTAATACTTATTGCTGTCATAACTCTTGATTCTACACCTATTTTTTTAAGATTAGATTGCAAAGCTAAAGAGTTGATTACAGTACCTAACATGCCCATGTAATCAGATGTAACTCTATCAACTACACCATTTGAGAATGAAGATCCTCTGATGAAATTACCACCACCTAAAACAATAGAAATCTTTAAGTTTTTAGAAAGTAGATTTTTTATACTATTTGAAAGTTCATTAAGAATGTCAAAATCAAAACCTTGTTCATTTGATCCTGCTAAAGACTCACCAGATATCTTTAACATGATATTTTTATACATCTTACTATATAGTATATAAATCCATAGATGTAATGTTAAGGTTTATATTATTATTTTTTGAAATTTCGCTCAAAAATGTATTCACACTCTTCTTTGGATCTGTTATTAGTGCTTGTCCTAAAAGAGTATTTTCTTTTATAAATTTATTTAATTTTCCCTGAACAATCTGATCTTTTTTATCATCTGGAACATTGTTCAATTGTTTTAAAATTATATCTTTTTCGTCATCAATAATTTTTGGATTTATTGATTTTTCATCAATGCCCATTGGTTTCATTGCGGAAATTTGCATTGCAATAACCTTTAATTCATCGACTAATTTTATTGCAGAATTTTGATTATCGGTTGAGATTTCAACTACAGAGCCTATTTTAGAACAATTAGAATTATATTTATTATGAAGATAACTTATGAAAATAGAATTTTTAGAAAAGTATTTTTTGTAGTAAACAATTTGAATATTTTCTCCAACTTTAGATATAAGATCTGTAAGTGTATCACTCAAGGATTTATCATTAATTCTTAATTCACTTAAATCTTTATCAGTGCCATATTCATTTAAATTTTTGTTATCATGTATAGATTTTGATAAAATATTAGCAAAGTCTAAAAAATCATAATTTTTAGCTACAAAATCGGTTTCGCATTTAATTTTACATACAGTAAAGTCAGTATTTGATGAATTGTTGTAGAATGAAACTACACCCTCGTTTGTTTCTCTATCTTGTTTCTTTTGGGCTTTAAGAATTCCTTTTTCTCTTAACCACTTTACTGCAGCATCAATATCATTATTATTTTCAGATAAAGCTTTTTTACAGTCAACTATTCCACTTCCAGTAGTATCTCTAAGTTTTTTTATTAATTCCATACTACTCATTTTTAGAATTACTTTCATCTTTATTAGAGTCTGAATTAGAAATTAAAACTTTTTTAAAATTATCAAGAATAAACTGGACTGATTTAACTCCATCATCATTTGCAGGAATAGGATAGTCAATTATATCAGGGTCACAATTAGTATCTACTATACCAATAATTGGAATACCTAATTTTTTTGCCTCTAAAACTGCAATATGCTCTCTGTTAGTATCAA
>MDSZ01226603.1_pt1 | contig 10417 bp, 6 predicted proteins | sample 811201 | NCBI WGS metagenome assembly MDSZ01 (sample SAMN05326647, study PRJNA326480) | marine metagenome | isolation source: seawater | place: Indian Ocean: North | collected 2010
AGCGTGCGGCTGCGACTGACGAAGGAGTTGAACTTTTCCGAGGAGGAGGTGAATCGCATGACGCCAGAGGAAGCGATGATGTCAGACTTTACCGCTCCGATCTAATCTCAATTTTTCCGCTGGATTAAAGACGTATCGTGTGTAATTACATTTTGCTTGCATACTATGTGCATTGGGAGTAGTTCTATCGTATCATATCGTGTGGTTTATTCTCTGTTTCTTTTGTTAAACAGGAACACCGATTTGGTTTGTTCGGCGCCTCTTTTGGCCGTTAATGAGGCCTTGATCTTCCTCTTTCCTGACGAACACAGCCCGTCTTTGCACGGCCATGAGCTGTTCCTTAGAGAAAAACTCGTCCGAACAATTCGAATCCACGTTCAAGCGAGGTATCATGTCGTTTTTCCACGACAGAATGAATGTATTCGCTTCTTCTTCTTCTTCGTCGTCGTCGTCGGTGTCGACTTTAAGATCTTCTTCTTCTTTCATCGCATCGTCAACGCCCTCTTCTCTCGGCGTTGTCGACTCCATCTGTTGAGATGGGTCGATAACGAGTTCGCCTTGATCGAAGTCGAAGTCGGTTGTGAAATTCGTTCGTCTATGTCTGTCTTTCACGTTTGTCCCGGTGCCACGCAACTTCGTAGACGATTCAAACTTGATCGATCTCAACAACTTGGCCGCCATCGCATACCCAACGTTATTCCCCCAATCTCTCTTCTCTGGATCCAATCTCTGGGTGATAAAATCCACCAATACGTCAACGGCCACTGTACCTCCGACGGGTTTGGTCCTGGTCCCGGTCGTCCTTTTCCAGACGATGTGAATCCAATCAGGCTTGGCGAGCGCGCGAAGCGACAAGGCCAAATCTTCGACCATGGCCGTCAAATCTGCGGGCGAACCGATCACTATGGAAATGTCCACTCGCTGGCCGGCTTTTTTGAATGCCTCGCAGATCTCATTCGAGTCTTTAATCAAATCTGCAAACGTCGGCAGGTTTGCGTGATCGGAGCTTTCAAAGGATGTGCCGGTTGTCAGAAGGAAACTACCATTCGCTCCTCCCTTGAAGAACAGGTCCGGACAAATGAACACCACGCAGCGTTTTCTGTCCGCCGTTTCTCCAGGGATAACGAGTTTCCCCGTATCATTGTATCTCAACCGAGCTAATGAAGCCGCGCTATCGAGACACCAATCGGAGATTTTTCTGTCTTTCGAATGCTTTGCTGAGTTTCGGACATGCATAAGCATCATGCGTGCTGGTCCGTTTGTGGGGACGCCGTAGTTCTTCATGAACTTTCTTTTGTCCCCTTCCATCGCGCACCGAATCGTGCGCGGAATTGGGGCGTTTTGCGTAAAAAGTCTACCTTCAACGATCGCTTCTTTGAGCGCCGTAGCTGCGCATTCGATGAAGCATTCGTTATTCTCCATCTTTTTCTCGATGTCATCAACTTCCATGATTGCTCGTGCAATGACGGATAAAACGTGTCGAGCGCAGTCCGTACAAACGTACGTTACCGCTGAGAGTTCGACCGGTTTCGAATCCTCCGTCATGCGTTCATGAAGTGCAGCGCACGCCTGTGGGAAAATAGAGTGCGGAATGACTTTCCGCGCGTCACCTAGTATTGTTGGGTACGTAGTAGTGAATGACCCATACAATTGTTCGGCCCACTCAGTCAAATTTTCGTCGAGCAAACTTCCACTTGGTATGCGAAACGCGCTGTAAAAGGACGTCAGAGGCATCGTTCGCACGCAAAAGACACAGAATCCTTGTGAATTCGTGTAAATCGATGGAGGTTTTGACCTTGGTGTCGGGTCCGAACGAGGTGTCGGCTGCCTTTCCTCCTTTGCACTTCCCAAAGTACTCACATCGACTTCAACGTTGTAACGGTTCAAAGCATCCAAGGCCACTTGCTGCTTGTTCCAGCCCTTTTTCTTCGTCCATATGGAGTGTTGTTTGTGACACGCAGAACACAAACCATTACTGAACGACTGACCAAGTTTGTGAGGCTCCTCCGGATTTCCCGAATCGACGACGCATTTGCCGATGTATCTCAACCCTGGACACGGAGACTCTGCCGTGAGTGGCTGCACCTGATAGCATACACAATCCTTGGACGCTACCATGCTCCAAGTTTCGTCGTGTTCGGCCTGCCCGCATTTGTCTAGAGTAAGTAAGTCTTTATGCGTGTTCGTCTTGCACATCACGGCTCCATTCGGACCACCCGTTGTCCCGTAGCAAGCGACCACTCTCGGCGAACGCCGAGTTTTCTTCTCCGTCTCATCTAGATGTGCCAAGTATGCCTGAATGCCACGTTGAATGGCCGTTCGACAAACATGCACGATGTTACTAAAGGAGAAAAAACTCCCTTCCTCTGGACCTTTATTCTTCTTCTTCCCCGCTTTCGTGTGTTGACAAAGGAGAAGAAACAAAAAAAAAAGAGAGAGAGAAAAGGAGGTGAGGAACTCTGAAGCGACGAACGCTCGAGAAGACGCGCGACGAACGCTCGAGAAGACGCGCGGCGAACGCTCGAGAAGACGCGCGGTGAACGCTCGAGAGCGCGGAGTTCTCGTTTCCAACGCCACGACGTTAAGCGGAATGCGAGGTCAGAGCTCGCGAACGTGCGCGCCAACGACAGCAAAAACGCGAAGAAAAACGAGAGCTCACGCGTTCGAAAAGAAAGAAGAAAACGCAGGACGACGACGGAGAAAAACAAAGCAAGAACGAACGCGCGCATGACGTACCCATGGTCACTTGGTCAGATACAAACTCGCCAGCTGGATTATCCTTCGCCTTTTCGATTTCCGGGTTCGCGTCCTCCCTGTTACTCCGTCGTCCGCGCGCTGTTCTTCTGGCTTTTTCTCTCCGCGTATTTGAGAAAAGAGAAAGGGGGACGTAGGTCGGGGGGTGCCTTGGGGTTTAAGGTATCATGGATAAACCCGAAAGAACGAACAAAGAAGAAAGAATGAGAGACAGAAAGAAAATGAAAGTACACGCAATTTTCAAAACTTCGATTCCGCGCGGTCGATTAAGCCAGGTTTCGAATGTCCCCACCGCGTGAAAAATCACGCGCGTAAGGAAAACGCGCGTAGAATTATTCTGTTTGTTTTTTCAAGCGGTGGGGACATTCGAAACAAGTACATCTGCGACGACGAAGGTGATGATGGATGATGGATTTGATTTTTTGCGTCGCACAACTTTTTAAAACAACAACAACAACCAAACAACAACAACAACAACAGTGCGAATATAAAGCAAGTACTTTAGTAGTCATCACAACACGAACAATAACAGTAAATCCTATTTATCTCTCACTCGTCATCATCTTCTTGCTGTTGTTCATCCATGGTCGTGAAAGTCTTCTCCAACGCGTTCCTTAACACGCTCCCATTCTTCACCTCGACCTTTTCTAATAACAACAAGAAGTCTTTGCTTAACTCTTTCCTCGTCGCTAATATGCGTTCGCACACGTCGCGCGGGCTAATCTCTCTCGTTCTTGGCTGCGAGTCTTCTATCGTAGGAACAGATCCCCGCATGGGGTTTGTCACCGTTGTTAAGCCCGAACTGGCCAAATTGATCAACCATTCCTCCCCAGATTCTCTCGTCGGTTGCCCGGCGGAGTTTTTATACGTCTTCCCAAACGGATTCTCATAAATGTAATTATTCAAATAGAAGTGCATCTCCCCGTTCGTTTCTTGCAAATAGTGCAGAACTGTTTTCACGCTTTGCACGGTCAATAAGTCCATCAACTTTTCTTCGTTTTGCGTGTGATACGGAGAGTAATTTCCCTCTCGTTCCGCTCTTACGAGTCTTTTTCTTCTTGTGTTATTTGAATTTTCTTTTCGAGAGCGATAACTGTAAAATAATCCATCGCTAAACGCGCTCTTGGATACACGCGAAGACGCGTTTTCGCGAGCATTGCGACGAGTGCCGCGCGAAACTACGCAGGAGGGAATCGCGAGCGACGAGTGAGTGGTAAAAACTGTGCGCATATTTAGAGCGTAAGAAGAATAGAATTAAGAAGATGAGAATTGTGGAGAATCAATCAATCCCACGTGTCTTTTTTTAGGGAGAAGGAATAGGGAGACAGGAAATCGTTATTATTGTTGTTGTACTCGCACGTTTAATATTCACACGCGACGTATGTTTTAAAGCTAATTAAGGCTAATTCAATTATATAACGCTCACTCGTGAAGCGCTACTACTCTCCCAAAAATCTACAAACTCTTTCTCACAAACTCTCACTCTCTTTAGTTTAAGCGGCGGCTTTCTTGGCAAGGGAGCTTGCGCGTCTCTTCGCGATGGACTCCGATCGTCGCTCTCTCTGCTCCTTGATTCTCATTTGCAACAATTTGTGGTACTCCCCAGCTTCAGCCTTGGATTTGGCAATCTTCGCCTTCTTTACCGCTGCTCTTGCTCTCTTTCTTTGCAATGTCAACGGAGTGACAACTCTTTGCACTTTTTGCGCCTTGGATTTCTTCTTACCGGTGGCCGACTCAAACTCTCTTCTCATGGAGTTGACGTACGGAAAGACGGAGTCTTCCTTGGACAACGCAAACAACTTGCGGATCTTCGACGCTCTCTTCGGACCGCGCATTCTCGGCACTTCGGTGTCGGTCAACCCCGGTACGTCCGCGTCGCCTTGCTTGACGATGACGACATTCAACACTGAAATGTCTTGCGAAACGATGCACCCTCTGCACGCTTTTCGGCGACGCTCCCCTTTTCTTCTGCCATGGCCTTTAAAGCCTTGAGTGCCTCTGACTTGCAAGAGAAAGACGCGCTGGTTCGTCAACACGCCTTGCTTCATCCCGAAGCCTTGCTTGTCGTTGCCGCCCATGATTTTAAAGATGTAACCTTTCCATTCGTCGCCTAAAGAATCGGCTTCGACTTCGGCAGAGATGCGCTTGTCGTAAAACACACGGAGCTTGTTTTCATCCGTGATTTCAATCTTCTTTTGGCAGCCAGTGGCTGGGTTCGCGATGTTGAGCTGCGATTGATGTGCGAAAAAGAAAGTGAACGTGGTGGTGAGTTTTGAGTCATCGAAAAGACAGAGGAAAAAAGCGATACTAATCACGTCAAAGAGCGCAACATCAAAACCATCCAAATGGCTAGGAGAGCAGGAGAAGGACCTAAAGACCCTGCTCCGGACGACACCGAATGGTCGGAAATCGTCCGCGAGAGACACCGCGCACACGAAACGCGCGCTCAAAAACGACATCGACGCGCGAAATGCACGCATTGGCGTCCATTTCGATCACTTCTCCCGCTTTTTCTCCCGCGCGTCTTCGCTTTGCATCGGATTTAAAACGCGCGCATCTCTCCCTTTCTTTACGACGCGAAAGCGAACCCAAAAAAACGCGCGCATCCCCGTCGCCCCTCGCGCGCGTTCGCGCGAACCACGTTCGGTCCATCCCGAACGAGAATCGCGCGTTCGACGCACATTCGATCGGGAAAAAAGAATGATTCGACGCGAACGCGCGGGCTCTCGAAGTCGATCGAAGAAGAACAACACCGGCGTACCTTCATGATGGACGGTGGGGTGGGGTCGCGAAGAAAAATGAAGATTGGAAGGAGAGAGCTTACAAGAGGGCTCGTTTTGTGTGGTTTGATACCCTAAATGTAAAGGCACAAAAAATTTGAAAAAATTGGAGAAAAAAGAAAGCGTCGTCGTCAAAAGGAAGACTTTGAGCGCGCTTTGGTGCGAGAGAGAGAAAGAAAGAAAGAAAGAAAGAAATGCGAGACGCGCAGAAGACGCGAGAACCACCACCACCAACGGCGAAGAATTGTGTGGGTCTCGCGTCGTCGTCGTTTGATGATGATGATGATGATGATGATGATGATGATGCCAACACCGCGTACGCATCCCTGCTCTCGCGATGGCCGGCGAGGAAAAAACACATCGATTTCCTCGTGGCGTCTCTGGGTGGATTTTCCGCGACCGCTAAAAAGAGTTTTGCCCCGAACGTGCACGTGCACGGCCCTCCGTGTGGTGGCAAAACGATGCTCGTGAGAGACGTTTTTGACGTGTTGCACGCGCAGTTCGGGTTTGCGTACGCGTACGTGAATTGCGTGGATGCGCACGATAAAAAGTTGATGTTTGAAGCGCTTTTGGAGCAGCTTCAGCCGTATTTCAAAGATGAGAGGAGACGACGTATGTTGAGGGAGAGAGCGAGAGCGATGGCCAATGAAAAAGAGATGAGAGACACGGAAGAAGAAAAAGAAAACGAAGGAGATCAGAATAATAAAACGGACGATGTAGAGGGATACGAAGCCGAACGTGAGGCGAGGATGGCGAAGAACGCGGAGAGGATGAAGTCAACCGGGGTGGATGACGCGTCAAAGAGGATGGCAGAAGCTGGGAATGGAAAAAGAGCTTTGGACGACGTTACCGCAGAGAAAGAGAAAACGAACATTCATAGTAATAATAAGAGCAGTGTTGACCAATCGACGACGACGTCTTTGGCGTTGGTCTCCGCAGCCGTGGTGAAAAACACATCCAGCGCCAACAGAAGGAAGCGGAAACGCGCGATTCACGTGGCAGATTTCGTGCAAGTGTTGAAAGAAAACTTAGATAGAAACGGTCCTAGAATTACCATTGTCCTCGACGACGCCCATCGACTGGCGGAGCAAAAAGACGATCGATTTTTACCAACGCTTTTGAAAATTGGCGAACTGACGAAACGGAATATTCACGTGGTCACCATCTCTTGCGAATCCATTCAAACGTTTCAAACTACCGTAGACTTAGTAAAACCGCAAACGATATTCTTTGGTGCGTACACGAAGAAGGAATTGATTGAGGTCTTATTGAAAGAAGCGCCGAGAGATATCGCGAAGGAACGGTATCGGGCATTTCTGGATCCCATGGTGGCAGCGTTTTATGACACGTGTCGCGCGCCGAGAGAGCTTCGAACGGCGTTGGAGCCGTTGTGGAAGAGGTACAGCGAGAAGTTATACGAGGCGATACGGAACGGAACGCCAGAGAACGAGTTACCGGAACCGCGAAGGTTATACGCTAACTTGATGAGCGCCAAGAAGAATAAAGAACCCACCGGCCCTTCTCAAGAACAAAATTACGCGCAGAAGCAGCAGCAGCAGCAGCAGGCAAAAATTCACGCTGGACTCACCGTTCCCCTCTCAAAAGCGAACTTGGCGTTACAACGCGGCGAATGGCCCGTCCCAGAAGAGCGATACTTCACCGGCGAAGCCGTCTTGGAAGATGCAACTGGAGATGCTGCGAACACCACGAACACCTCCTACATCGCCAAAGCTTTAGACTTTGACATCCCAAAACTCACGAAGTTCCTCCTCCTCTCCGCATACATCGTCTCCAAAAACGACGAATCCGTAGACAACCGCCTCTTCGCCACCGAGGGTGCAGTTGGCAACCACCGGAAGCGCGGTCGCCTCGCGCACGACCGCAACGTCGACCGCGCCGCCCGTCGCTCCTTGGAAGACACCAACGCCTTCAAACTGGAACGCCTCCTCTCCGTCTTCCAACACATCGTCCGCCGATCGTACGAGGAAGGTGGTTCCGATCTCGCGGATTTGGAAGAAGAGCTCTTATCCGCGGACGTCTTCACGCAAATATCCAGCGCGACCTCGTTAGGTTTGCTCGTGTCGAGTCAAGGCGACGCCATGTGCGGCGGGAAATACCGGTCCTGCGTCTCCGACGAGTTAGCCGAGAAGTTGAGCAGGAACTTATCCGTCGATTTGAAGCACTACATTCACTACATCTAGACTTTAAAAAGAGGAAGAACAAGAACAAGAACAAGAACAAGAACAAGAACAAGACTTAAAATTGTTGCGAGTGCTTGTGAGCACCAACACGTACTTGTAGTTGTCTTTTCTTTTCTCGTATAGGAGTTTCGTAGTATTTTCTTTCGTGTAAAAAATATCCGAAGCCCAAAAAAAAAAACAACGGAATTTTAAGAAGAACTTTTCTTCGTCTTTCTTCGCGCGCAATAAAACCGCACGCGCGCGCGCACTTACACTCACTTGAATTCGAATCCATCGCATTCGAAACGCGTGGCCGCATTCGAATCACGCCGCATTCGTGGACGACGACCTCTTTTCGTCGTTCAAGACGAAGAAGGCTTCGCGACATCGTCGCGTTGCTTTCGTCGCTTCCGAGAGATACAGATATCTGACACAACGAGGGCGAGACCACCTACGCGCGCGCGCGCGCGTTCGGAGACGGACGACGACGAACGAAGAGACGCGGCAAGCGTCATGTGTGCCGATCGAAAAGACGCCGAGGCGCTGGGGAGACACTTCGCGAAGACGCTTCGGATGAAGGAGGACGAGGAGCCCCCTGCCGACTCCAAGAAAACGAGGAAGAAGAAACCTCCTTCGATACCGACGCCACTTCGAGAGGAAAAGAAAGGAAAAAGTTTGGATTTGAGAGAGACGATCGAAAGGCTACGACGAGAGAAGAACAGGGCGGCGAAAGAAGAGGAATTCTGCGACAAAGAAAGACATCATTGCGATGAAGCAGAAGAAGAAAAGATTTCGTCGAAGAATTCGAGACAACGCCGAATGGAAAGCAGAAAGGAGAAGAGAGAGAGAGCGGCGGACGCCTCGGCGCGAGAGCAGAATGACAAGACAGTGACCGCGGAGGATTTGAGAAAGAAGATGAAGGATGAAGGTGATGACAGCGCGGAAGCGCTAAATACATCGCAAGAGAGCATGGAAAAGTCGATGAAGAAGAAGAGAGAGGAGGGAAACGAGAAGAAGGGTGCCGAAGAAGGCCCTCCTGGGTACACGCAACCGAAGTATTCCGATTATCTCGCCATAAAGGCAAAGGAAGAGGAAAAAGAGAAGGTGAAGAAGGAGTACACGTCACCGTTCTCGCACATTTTGCAGAGCGCGCCGACGACTCTACCGCCGTCCTTTGATACGCCGCAAGGCGCGAGAGGGGAAGGTTTTGTTCTCGGCGATCGTGATAAGGTGCCGACATCTTTGTTTAACAGCAACTCGACGTGGCAAGGATCGGCGGCGTATTTGCCTCCAACAAAGTTGGCTCCGTCGTTTATTCCCCGCACGCCGTCGAAGGCGGACAACAACAACAACAACAACAAACAGCGCGAACGCATCCCGAGAGATGAAAAAGAGGACCATCTCACGGCAAACGACTTGTACAAAACTGAACTCTGTCGCTCGTGGACTGAAACTGGGGAATGCCGATATAACGATAAGTGTCAATTTGCACACGGTCGCGACGAGTTACGGTGCGTCGTTCGACACCCAAAGTACAAGACTCAAGTTTGTCGTACGTTTATGAGCACTGGACAGTGTCCATACGGAAGTAGATGTCGTTTTATTCATGAGAAACTTCCAGAGAAGGGCGTCTTGGGCACGCTCACGACGCAAGGGCACTATGTGATTACGGAAGACTGGAAACCGGGAGGCGGCAAAGACCCTTTGTGCTTGCGCAAAAACATCTCGGGAGAGTCTGGAGACATCGACGTCACCTGGGACGATAAAAAAGAAGACGACACGCCGAAGCGTCTCGGAATTTTCCGTCACATCACGCACGACGAATCGTTATCGTTGTCGGAAGGCCAACCTTCGTCGCCATCCTCGCCCACGTCCGCCGAAGAAGGCGAGATTCGAGGTGCTCTCAACTATCAGCAGCAACAGCAACAACATGAACAACAACAACAACAACAACAGCAAGAACGCGCAGATCAGCATTTAGAATTCGAAGGATTCGCTGGTCCTCTTCCTCGAACGCCGGATTCGAGCAAGAGATATTTTTAAGAAGAAGAAGAGAGATTTGTAAGAGAGAAAAGAGAAGAGAGAAAAAATACACAGAAAGAAAAGTAAAAGAGCCATCCTCTATATTAAGCAACCAATCAGAGAGACTTATTGAGACTTATACCAAAGAGACTTATTCCTCTAAAAGAGACAAGAAGAAGAAGAAGAGACTAAGAGACTAAGAGACTATGCGGTATATAAAAGATATAACTTTTTTGAACTGTGGGCGTTTGTAATATATATATATCTATACTATCGCGTTGAGATTATTCGCACCGAAAACAAAAGACACGTGCACCTTTTGGTCCCACACACACGGGGGATTTCTTCGCGTATTTTTTTTTCTTCCTCTTCCTCTTCGAGGGCACGTCTTCTTTGTTCACTGCACACAGAGTAATTCTTTGCAAAAAAAGGTGTGTCCCCATCTCATTATTATTCCCTTTCATGCCTCTTAAAAGAGAGATCTCTTGGGGTACAGTTTAGGGTTTGCTGAAAGAAGAGAAAAAAACGCCCTACGAAAGCGCCTACGATACGTCACACAGAACCACCCGCGACCACACACCTCATCCTCACCATCATCATCATCATCATCATGACGACGACGACGCCGACGCCCCCGCCAGACAGGAGTCGTCATCGTTGCGATGACGACGATGACATCGA
>MDSZ01002675.1_pt1 | contig 10416 bp, 11 predicted proteins | sample 811201 | NCBI WGS metagenome assembly MDSZ01 (sample SAMN05326647, study PRJNA326480) | marine metagenome | isolation source: seawater | place: Indian Ocean: North | collected 2010
AACAATGTTGAGTCTTGGGAGGCCTAGCAATCTTACAAAACACACAAACCCGATATCCCAGATCTTTCAAATCCTGGACATCAAGCTCGCTACCGAACACTTTGGGTATGATTCCCGGGTCGCTCAACGTAAGCTGGAGAAGATTCGAGATTTGAACCACGCACAACGCCGTCCCGATGACTTGCCCCGCCACGTTCAGTTCGGAGATTCTAAAATTCAGGAACAAAATCCACGGTACAAAGTGTAGTGCGTAAGTAACAAGTCCACATGCCCAATCCGTTCCTATCATACAAACGAACGGAAAGCGTTTGGAATCTGGTGTGCATCTCCAGAACAAGATATTCGACCCGATCCAACCCGCTGTTTTGACGTTGCAACACAACGTCGTCGGTTTCAGCGGCTCTCGCTTCGGCGGTTTTACCAAAACTTTCTTCTCCTCCTCAACATCCTCTCCTCTATCATCTTCCTCTCTATCTGAAGTCGGAACCTTTGTCGCTTCTCGAATTTCTTTTTCTGGTTGCTCGATGTCCATTTCTTCTGAACTTCTTTTTATTGTTTACGGTGTTCATCGTTTCATCTGTTCATCTGTTTCCTGTTTCATCTCCCGTTGAGCCGTTGAGGTCTCACTGATCACAAAGTTGGAAAGTAAAGTGGAGTGGAAAATATGAATCTTGGATTGATAAGTGTCTTACTATGCCTATTCTTCATGATAGAGGTGAAATCGAAGAGTGATGAGAATGAGCAGTATCTTTTGTTCATGAAATCACCGACAGCAGCGAAGCCAGCTGGAAATTGTTCGTTTTCTCAGCGCGATGCGAGTACGTTCACGTCGAGCTGCCTGGATGCGTCTCTTGGAGCGTTAGGACTCACGAACAGTACGAACCGTTCCTCGAAAAGAAATTTGACAGTGGGGTTTACCTTTCAGTTTGAGACGTTGGACTGTTTTCTCTCACCTCATGATTGTGATTTGGGAGAAACTTCGAGATCGATCCGAGCGTTTTTGAACGCGTGCGAGACAGTAAACGTGCCGTGCGTACGTGCTGTTCTCCAGTTCATTCATACTTGAACACAGTGTTCTCTCGTTGATTCATACTTGAACACAGTGTTCTCTCGTTGATTCGTACACAAAGCACACACATACACACACACACAAAACTCGAACACAGGGTATCACATTGGATCCTTTTCAATTCTGGTACGAAACGAATTTGTGGAATTGGTTTGATCCTGAAACACAAGGTTACGATCCGAATAATATTGAAAATGTGGAGTGGACGAACTTTTCCAACACCAGTGCTACGAGTATCGCGTGGCGAAATTGGGGATCCCAATTTCGTATGCCGACGCCTCAGCCTAACATTGCATCACCGCAACTTCTTGAAAAGGTTGCCAAGGGAATCGAAGAAGCAGTAAGTGCCGTGAAGTCATGGTACGAGAACTCAACACGTCGAGATCTCTTGGTGAGTCTGAAAATTGCGGAGGAGTTGGATGTGGGTGCGAATTTCTATTTCTATCCGAACGGTAACTCCTATCGAACTCGGAGTCGAGACGATGATCCGACGTACGGTCCAGATTGGAGTCAGGGTTTGAGTGGTGGATTGAAACCCATGGGATTCAACATGTTACGTACGTTGAACCTAAGAGTCGATGGAGGTCCACCAACTCGTGAAGAGATCAAGATCGGTGTCCAACATTATTTCAACACGTCACTTCAAGCTGCATTGAAGGTGTGGCCGGAGTTGATGGATTTAGATATACTGTTCACACATGGCGGTCTGTGTGGAGATCACCTGATTCCATGGGCAAGTGCAATGGTCGATCCCTCGAGTCCCGCGTACTCGTTCTATCTCAAGAAATCAAAATCACCATTAGATGGAAATGACGAGTTAATACAGAGTCTAACTTCATATGACCCAAATCGAAAACGTTTTGCTGTTGGTGAGTATACGTGTATGGACTGTGCGCATGACTCCACACAGGATTGGCTGGAATCCTTGAATAACGTGCTTCTTGTCCAAAATTCAAGTTTTTTCGTGCGTTTTGTGAGGGTATATAACCTTTCACCATTCGCTTCTTCTTCCGGTGCAGTCAGTGCATTGCATCAGTTTTTATTATAAATATTAATATTATTTAAACATATACATAATCCGTTCGATCCGCAAGCAGCACGGTCGCAACAGTACCACCCATGTTCACGTCTCGAAGACCCGCAATCTTCCAATACGGAGACTTTGAAATGTTCAGCAAGAGTTGCCTGCGAAGAGTAGTCATGAGAACAGCACGTCCTTGAGGTCGAACGATTCTTGCCATCTCCGCAAATGCTTTTGGATATAATTTCTTCAATATGGACGCACTCGAACATCTCATACCGAACGGTAGATCCACAATAACAACATCCACGACACTCGATCGTAGAGGTATTCTCGTAACATCCCAGACATGCAAATCTGGAGCCAATCCTTTTTTCTTAGCAACCCAGGATTGATAGTGCAAAACGTTTTTGCACGCTTGTGGTACCTGTGTTCGATTGTGTCGGTCTATGGCGTTGTTACTGTATCTATATTCTCTCCAACATAGATCGATGTTACGCGCTCGAACACTACACGTACCGCAATCTCCGCATCGATCTCTCCTCCCAAACTGAATACGTGACGTCCCAATTCTGACACCTCAATCGGAATCGTTCCAACTCCTGACATACAATCAAGTACAACGGAATTCGGTTTCAAATCTGCATACTGAACAAGACTTGCTGCTACGGAAGGTTTCAGACATGCCGTGTGACCCTCACTTACGTCTTGATTCCATTCTCGATAGCTCGTACCTGTGTTCGAGCGCGAAGCGCGAGATGAGTTTTCGTACTATTTGAGTGTGTATTTGAGCATTGCTGTTCGAGTGATTCTCCTATGATATAAATGCATGATACAAATAACACGAGTGATATACGGAGTCATTTAAAAGCGCTCGAACACCACGTACCCAATGTCCTGTCACATGTTTTCGAATCAAAAACGGACATTCCCACCACAACACTTTCGTCGTACACCAACATCGCAATCTCAACATCGTACGTCTCAAGATTCACAGACCATGTCGGAAAATTCTTTGACGCAGCATCTCCAACAAGGCATGCAATGTCTTTGCTTCTCAAACTGTGCTTTCTCGGTCCGTCTCGTATCACGCTTGCCCTGAAAGTCAACGTCTCGTCGTTGTCGGCTCGAATACGATGTCGAAGTTTTCTCGCTACATTCCAGCAATCAATATTTTCCAGAAACGTAGTTAAACTCTTTGTCATCTCCGATTTTGAAAACGTCGGATCGGCTACCTTTTCTGATGCTCCGGCACATCCTATAAAAAGTAAAAGTCTCTGCACGGACGGAACGCGAAAGAGAGTCCGGTCACATCCTGGTTCTGTTGCGACCAAAACTTTTCCCACACCCGCATGACCCGGCATGACACTCTCCGGATCGGAAAGTGAAAACACCATCAAACACTTGTCTCCTAAACATCGTCGCACATCCTTCACGGTCAATCTTTCCATTCCCGCGAAACAGAGCAACACATATCGATCCGATTCCTTCAACTTTCGAAATCCATTCAACTTCTCCTGAAACCTTTCCTTCACTCTAGAACTCTTTGCTAATCTACCATCACTCGTCAATCGATCGATCAATTTTTCATAATCAATCTTGCATTGCTTCTTCTTTGCTTTGTTTCGCTTTTGCATCGTCGAGTACGAGTAATTGGTCAATTTCAAAAATTGGTAAATTGGTCAATGAAAATGTTCGAAACCGTCGATCGATCGATCGGGATATCGGGATTGAAGATTGAAGATTGAAACGAGTGAGAAGAAGGAGGAGATTTCAAAAATTCGATTAAATTTTTTCTTGAAATTTTTTGAAAAAAAACGTTTCTCGTGTATTGATTATTTGTGAGTAGTATAGACTCCTGTGATACACACAAAACGGAGAGATTTTTAGAGATCGAGACGCGAAAACGTAAGAGAGAGAGAGAGAATGGGATCCGAATCGTCCAAGGTAAAGGAGAATGTAAAGGTGTTGATGCCCATATATCTGTATCCCGATGAGATGAATATGGAAATATATCGACGGGTGGTGAAATCGAGCGATAATCTACAAATGACGTTGATCGTGAACCCAAACAACGGACACGACTCGATCGAAGCTCCGAATTCAGATTGGGAGAAAGTGGTCAAGGAGATCGCGAATATAAACAGTGTCGGTTATGTTCATTTGAGTTATATGAAGCGTGATTTGTCTCTTGTCAGGAAAGAGATTCAAGGCTATGCGAAGAATGGTTGGAAAGTTAAAGGTATTTTCTTCGACGAAGCTCCTTCGGACCTTTCGCATCTTCAAGCAATAAGAAGGTTGTCAGAATTCACACATCATGCGTTCGGAAAAGATAATGTGAAAGTATTTTTGAATCCAGGTGTTCCCGTACACAAAAAATATTTTGATTTCGCTGATGGAGTTGTAATCTTTGAGAATTTTTATCGGCATTTCGATCGTGTATTATTTCGCCACAGAAAGTCGACATCAAAAAAATCTGCCGTGATCATACGTGGTGTACCGGACACGAAAATCACACCAATCATGAATGAGTTGAAGGATTGTAATGTCGGTTATGTATTCATGACCGGTGTGAATTGTGAGTTCCATACTCCGGTGAGAAAATACTTTTTCGAAAAGATTGGTGGGTTTCGAAAAGATTGAACTAAAAGTTATTTATTACCTAAGTGATGATCTTTACAAAAGCACACTGCTGTCACTTCACAGAGTATTCCGTACACACACACACACACACACACACACACACACACACACACCAAATAGAAAGGATAATGTCCGGTCAAATATTGATAACGATGTGAAAATTACATGAACGAAAAGGTTGTAGCTTCATTGTCCTCAGGTTTCTTTGTATCAGGCAAGGATCCAAAATAATCTCCAGGACTCATCATCATCGGTGGAGAGAGAAAAGGCATGATGGACACATTACTCAACTTGGGCGAAGTGACAGTGAAAGGAGTCTCTTCAATATCTCTCGCCACGGTCACCTTTGCTTGACCCTTCTTTCTCCTCTTTCTCTTTCGTTTCTTCGATTCAAGTACCTTCATGGCAAAAAGAAGAAAACTGGCTGTCGTGCTTTTCAGAAATACCTGTGTTATAAGTTTTTGTCATATTCGAGTCATATTTTGCGAATTACATGATAAACGACGTACCGAAATCGCAACCTGTACATCGACAACATCTCCAGTACGTCTTGTTGCTTGAACCGAAAGTATTTTCGGTGTTGAAGGAGTATTCAACTTTGTTGTTTTCTTGTACCTGTTTTTTTTCGTTGTTTTATAAGAGTTTATCTCGAATGACAGATATGAACGAAGTCCTCGATGAAGTGAGTGAAAGGATTGAAATTCTTGCGCTTCGAACACTACGTACGACTCCGCAATGGCCTTCATGATTTTATCATGTGAGGCGGGTGTGCTGAAAATGGGTCTCCAACATGGTTGTCGCATGCAAAAATCTGGCTCCTCCTCGTCCGTCTTGAAATCACGCTCGAAATCAGGCGTGAAATAGTATCGCATGTAACCTTTGTTTACCTGTCGTCCGAAAATATAAAACGATCCCTTCTTATCTTCGACAGATCCAGTGTGTTTTCTCAACAGATCCACAAGTGACTTGTCAAAATCCTCCAATTTCAATCGTTTCCCGATCAAATCATCAATCTTGAGAGTACTCTGCGTCTTTGAGAACATCAAACTTGGAAGACTCGACATCGGACCGTCCTTCTCTCCGATGATATCATCCAAAGAAAAATTGCACTGCATCGCAAGCTTCGCAGCCTTCAACAAGAGAAATGTAGAACGTCTTCGAAAACAGTTGAAAATCCAAGTTCTGACGAGAAATTGGATTCCCACACCAACCTGGGGTCCCACCTTTTCATCAACCACTGCAGTGCCATTCGCAGCGGAAGCCTTCTCTTCCTTTCTCTCCTTTTTCAATGATCTGTCGATCGCTTCCAGGACCAATCCCTCACAACTCTGCATCGTTTTCGTACGCTTTCGACCTCTTCGAGAAGGGGGCGTCCGAGTACAAGGTAATCCGAGACGAACACATCTTGCGCAAGGATTTTGCCGATCACACTTGACTTTCGATTTACGACATTGCTCACATACATTTCCCACCACATTCGTATGTTTCAGATCCTTCTTCTCCTTTCCGGGACTCGACGTCTCTTTCTTATCAGGTATGCCCTCGTACAGACTATCATTGTTCGTCCAAAGTGGAACAGAAACGTCGTAGTTCTCCATATTCAAACCTTCTTTTTTTTTCCCTTTCTTCCCTTTCAATATATATATGTATATCGGAAAGTTACGATCCCACTCCCTGTTTCCCCCGAGAGGGCAAAATCTTCTGGTTGAAATGTCTTCACTTATGTGACTAAGACCCGTTTCGTGATTTCTAGGTCCTATACATCAGATAATAGATCTCATAGATGATTCCACCGTTGACATCGCTCATCCAGCTCCTGAAAGTATTTTTGAAGATCGGGACTTGAAGTTGGAAAAGCGGACTTGAAATTGGAAAAGGTCTGCTCGAAGATGATATATAATGGATGGATGATGAAACGATCGAATCATTTGAGAAAGTATAATGCTCGATATTTTCGATTGAACAACAAGCGATTGTCTTACTACACCACGCCGGAAAGTAAGAAGCCGAGGAGAACCATTTTAATCGGTAGCGAGTCTTCCATTCGGGTAGTCGAGGACGGAAAGATACGTCCAAAATCTAGATTATCAATCATTATGAGAGCTGGGCAGAACTTTCGAGAATCGCACAGAGAATTGGACCGATCTCGGACGATTGTATTGACAATCAGCGACGACGAGAAATCGGGATCTCCAAAGTACAAAATGATTCTCTGTCCGTACTCTCGCGGTGATAAGACCAAGGCAAGAACAGAGTTTAGACATTGGTATCGAATGATTTCAAATGCTATTCGAATGGCGAAAATCAATGCAGGCAAGATACCAAAAAAGAATCATGGAAGTTTCGGTCAACAAGGCACGATCGTAGTAGAGTATAAAGGAAAGTCGGGTGAAGTCAAAGGATATGCCGTGACCGAGGATCATTTGGACGATTTGGGTTATATTTACACAAGAATAGAACGTGTGTATTTCTATGAAATTTCCTCTTCACCTGATCTTTCTCCTTCTGAGTGTCCTGATTTAGTGTCTTTAGAGTCTCAAAGCACGGCGGATCATCACAGTACTACAGAGGAGGAGGAGGAGGAGGAGGAGGAGGAAGAGAAGAAAGACGAAATACCAAAGAACGATTCGTCGAGAGAACGAGCTCGAAATGGTGATGATAGATTTGCGGATCTTGATGCGCCATTTCCGACTCCGTTTCCACCCGCAGCCGATGACACTTATTCTCACTATTCAGTCAAAGCCCATGCTGTGTGATAAGCTGCTTGTTGGGAAATGTGTATTATTTATATAAACCATACTTACACTGCTGTATATTTTTAAAAATCAAAGCGCTATACACCTATTATATCATGGGTAAAATTTTTTATATCAGTGTTGAGAGGAGGAGGAATAATTTCACCGCTACGAACACCATCTCCACATACGAAAAAAAATGTTTGCCTATGAGACAGCAACGTTTCCATACCGTGTACACCCGAATATTGCTCCTGCTCTCCACATGTACAATGATCGAAATCATGTTGCATGGGTTTTGACATACATGCACGATCTGAGCCACCGTGATCCGTAGTCAAAATGACAATCCACTTCTCATTTCGTTTCTTGCGTCTTTGATCAACACATTTTAACAAGCTTTCGATTTGATTCTTTGACACACGTACCGCATCCATGTATTCGGGCACGTGAGGTCCGAAACCTTTCAAATGTCCCGTACGATCTACATGATTTAAATACACGAACGTTATCTCAGGCGCTTCCTTCACAGTATTTACAAAGGTCAACGTATCTGACACGACACGCTCATCGTTCGTCTTCGTATCAGCCTCGGCGTGAAAGATGTAACTCCCCACATCTGCGGAACACATTCTACGCATCCCATCCCACGAACTTGCAAACATTTTACTTGTTTTCACATTCGCAAACAACGTGCGAACTTTCATCGATTTGAAATTGTTGTCTCCGACTCCGTGGACGCGATGCGATTGTCCAGTTAGTAGAGTTGCCCACGAAGGCCCCGATACCGGAATGTCACAGTGCATGTGAAATGTATATGCCGTACCCGTTGATCGGCTCCGTGTTGCACAACACTGATTCTCAAAGAATTTGTTGTTGTTGAACTCCACCGGACGACAATACCTCAATGGAGAAGGCTCTGGTGATGTCAAAAAATCGGGATTGCTTAATAATAGAAGCGCATCGGGACGTAATCCATCGACTCCGAGAAACAAAATGTTCGTTTTTCCCGTAGAATTCATAATACGATTTGCAAGTGGTTCATGCATGAATTTAGATTGTTCCTCTTCCAATAATTTCTTTTTCCTGTAAATGTTCAATTCCATCTTTGCGTTCGCTAAGTCGGATTTCAACGTTCGCATTTCGTCCTCGACTTCGCGAACCTCCTCCAACTCCTTTTCAATGTGACACATCTTTGTTTCCTCCATCCTTGCAAAAGACCGAAAGTAACACAGTTCATCGCTCAAAACTTTTATCACTTTCTGTTCTTCCTCTGATTCGCTCTGAGGTCTTCTTTTCATTGTTGTGTGACTTGCTCAGTAAAAATTTTGGGCAAATCTCATCTCACGTGATTCCGTGATTCTTTGATTCTTTTAACTTATCATATGAGATAGAGGGGCTGGGAACCTATGTTTTGCACACACATAATACACATATTTTTACTGTACTGTTATAATATAACTGGTGGGTATACTAAGAATAATAGTAATTATCATCCTCACACACCAGGAGGTTTCATACTATTCTCACCTGATCTCCAAACAGATTGGTTCGTGTTTCGATTCCACCAATACAACATAGTTCCCTTTCGATTCATCATCAAAGTCCATCCTTTGGATTGCCAAGGGTGTGGTAATGTCTTTACGACACTTTCTCCCGTCTTGTTGTTTCGATAGATCGGAATACCGGATGGATCTTGAGTATTTGTCCAAATTGCACCTGGTATTATTTTTTTTGTCTGCTGCGTGTTGTTGTTGTTGATCGTCTTGGGTACGATCTTCTTCTTCTTCTTCACTTCAACACGTCTCTTACGAGGTCTCATGTACTTGGACGATGATGAGGAAGATGACGAGGATGTGTCTACATATTTAAAACGTTTCGATGCGTCAGGAACGGACTTTAGAAACGTTACCCGAACATTATTATCTTGCTCAGACGAGGAGAAAGGTGAAATCAGAATACTTTCCGATGGTGGAAGTAAGATATAGTACACTCGTACTTCTGGTCTGCTGATCGTGTCACGATACAATGGAATCAAATCTTTCGTCAAACCCATACGACCGATCTGACGTAAATTCGAACGTAACCAACCTTGATATTGACGTGTACACATTTCAGGATCTAACCAAATTCCAACTCTTTCACGAAGATTGCGAAGTGCACGAGCCAATGTCGTTCTGTTCTGCTCATTATCCTCCGCACGTTCAAGAGGTAACGTCACATTCTCATCATTGACTTGAGAGAGCACACAACTCCATTCCAATGTTGAATCCCTTTCGGAGACATACTCGGACAGTGATGCAAAAACGTGTTCCTCTGTCATAACATTCACAGCACGTTCGTCCTCTTCTAGGTTGAAACTCACTTTTGTTCCGACCTTGAGATTTGAGAACTCAGTTCTTGAAGTATTGATTGTAAATGTTGCGACTCTTGAGGACTCGTGAGATATACGTCCTCCACTCGCGTCCAGATGTGTGATCACTCCTCGATACTCGTTACGATCCGCAGCTTCTCTGAGAACACGATCCTTACTGTCGATTGTGGGTGGATTCTCGTCTCTTCGTAGATTCCAAACATATACATTGTTCAAAAGATCTTTCAAACGATTTGCAACACCCGATTCGCACAACAAACAGATCGTTCCCTCGGTGTTGTTCTTGGAGTATCGAGTATCCTTCATGTACCTGGTGGTGTGTTGAGAAGAGAGAGAAAGATAATCTTCTTGTAATATATATATGTGAAGAGAGAGAATATCAAAACACTTACGAAATATCATCAAGCCAATGCTGAATCGGAACGAAAATCTTTTTCTTTCGTTTGAACACTTTCTGAATTGTGACAAGTATGTTGGAATGTACCTGTGTTCGAGCGCGAGTTAAGTATTCGTTGTCATAACATAGTGTACCGTTCGAGAGTTGGTTTTCGAGTGATTTTCTTGCACGGTATGA
>MDSZ01075051.1_pt1 | contig 10416 bp, 8 predicted proteins | sample 811201 | NCBI WGS metagenome assembly MDSZ01 (sample SAMN05326647, study PRJNA326480) | marine metagenome | isolation source: seawater | place: Indian Ocean: North | collected 2010
AATTTAGAGTTATGTTTGGTTCGATATTTGGACCGATCCATAATAATTTATCTCCAAGATTGAGGCTATTTAAATATTCAAAAGTCTTATTTACAACTTTTTTTTCAATAGGTAATATAGCTAAATCTTTTAAAAACTTTGACCCAGATTGTGTGAAGAATACATGTTTAATATTTTCTTTTTCCATATTAATAAAATTCTTGTAAGCTTTATATTTGCTTTTACATTTGTCGAACTCAAGAGCTGGTCTACAACCCTGAGGTAAAAAACCAACAATAAATTTTTCTTTGGTAACTTTTTGAAATGAGTAGAATAAATCATGCGCATGACTATCACCAAGAAATAAATATAATTTTTGATGTTTATTTTTGCATTTTTTATACTCATTAATAAATTTTTCATCTAAATCTATTGTGGCAATAATACAATTTTTGAAATCTATATTTTTTATTTTAAGTGTTTGATTTTTAACTTTATTAATTTGCAAGTATAGATTGTTTTCTTTGTCTGAGTTAATGAGACTTAAAAATTTATAATTTATCTTATTTTTTGAACCAATATTAATCAAAAACATTAAAATAAACAAAAATAAAATAGAGCTAGATAAAATTTTTATAAAATATTTATCGTTTATATAATTTTTGTTTCTCATCGGATTTTCAATAAATTTCCAAGATAAAAAACTAAGGAAGATTAATATAGAAAAAAAGAAAATTATATTGAGTAAACTTTTGTCATAAACAAAAAAAATGATGAGAGGAAAGTGAATTAAATACAGGCTGTAAGAAATTTTTCCACCTAAAATAAAAAATTTATTTGTAAAAAAATTATAAAAGAATGGACTGCAATATTTAAGGTTAATTATTAAAAAGCAAGTTGATAAAATTGGTATTAAAGTTAAATAGCTTGGTAATAGGCTATTTTTAGAAAATAAAATAAAAGAAAATAAAATTGATAATAAAGAACAGATACAAATTATATTACTAGCTAAATTTTTATTTTTTTTATTAATTTTTAAATAGGGATTATAAACGTAAAGCAAACAACCTAGAACAATTTCAAATATTCGAAAAGGCGTTAAAAAAAAACTACCATCTTTGTGATTAATAGAAAAATAGCTAGCTAATAATAAACTTATTAAAAAAATGATTATAAAAAAAAATTTTAACTTTTGAATTTTAAATTTTTTTAAAAAGAATATTAAAAAAAATGGATAAAGAATATAAAACTGTTCCTCTACTGATAAACTCCATGTATGTAGTAATGGAGATTGGTCAGTGAGGTCATTAAAATAATCTGTGGTCTTAAAAAAAAAGAAATTTGAGAAGAAGAAAATCGAACTTATAACTGTTTTATTAAGATATTTGTGTTCTTCTGGAAAAAAAAATATAAATGATAAAACCAATGTAAACAGAATTGTTAGTAATAACGCAGGTAAAATTCTTCTTGCTCTCCTTAAATAGAATTTTTTTAGCGAAAACTTCTTTTTTACTAAATCATTGATTATTATTTTACTTATAAGATAGCCACTAATAACAAAAAAAATATCAACACCAAGAAACCCACCCTTGAAAACATTTAAATCTAAATGGAAAAAAATAACTGGTATAACTGAAATAAATCTTAAAGAGTCAATCTCAGGTTGATAGTAGCTTTTTGAAATCATGAACAATTTAAATTAAATAATTTTAAGAAAGAACTAATTTTTATTGTTTGCTTTTAAAATATCCACAATCATTAAAAGCCAAAACTGATGAATATTTTCTATAAAGTTATACTTTCTTGAGTCTACCCAAAAATTAAGGTCTCCTCTTATTTTAAGGGGATTATTTTTTTCAAAACCGGTAAATGTTACTACTTTGTAAATTTTTTTTAGTTTTGCTATTTTTATAGCATTTAACATATTTTTTGACTTTCCACTTGAAGATATCAAAATTAACAAATCTCCCTTTTTTACATATTTATTTATTACTCTGGAAATCCAATTCTCATAGCCAAAATCATTTGAGTAACAAGTAATCAATGATGCATCATTATAATTAAAGCATTTTATATTTGAGTTATTCGTTAAATCCATACTAAAATGAGATGCAATAGATGCGCTCCCGCCATTGCCAAATATATGCACATGATTTTTTTTTTTATATTTTTTTAAAATTTCAATAAATCTATTGAAATCGTTTATATGCAGATTTCCGTCTTTAATATTATCAGCAAAATCTTTAATATAATTTATTAATTTTTTTTTGTTATTCATTTTTATTCTTAATATATTTTTCAAATTCGAAAACCCATTTTTTATTATATCCATATGATTTGTCATCAATATAGATATCGGCAGATAATTTAGAAACTTTTAATTTATGGAATTTTAGACCCCACTTTACTAGTTGATTATAGGTTTTTTTATACCCTTTTTTTGTAGCTAGTTTAATATTATCATTATTACGACCCATAAATCTAGCTGTAAGAATTTTAATTATATGTCCGTTTTCGTATAAATTATTTATTAATTGTATAATTTTTTTTTTTGGTTTTGATTTCTCATAATTATTTTTATGTGTAGTACATATTGTGTTGTCTAGATCAAAGCAAAATATAATTTTTTTCACAGCTTATTTTTAAATTCGATCTTTATGAAAATATTGAAAAGTGATCGCTTTTCTGTATCCATCTTTTTTTATTGATTTAAAACCATGGAAAAATGTATCTGATGAATCGTAAACTAAACAGGTATTTTTTAAATTATCTGGTACAAAAACTTTTTTTTCAAATTCATTGTCTAAATATATACCTGTAGCACCGGAGTACTCAGGGAAATTATTATTGCCATCTAAAAAATATATAAAATTAAATGTTTTTTTTGACAGATTTTTTTTTGAAATTCCATCGATATGAGGAATTAAATAGCTATTTTCTGAAGCAAAACTACATAAAACTGATTTATTTATAAACAAACTTTTTTCTTTTTCTTTATGTGAAAATAGATTTGAGATAACAATCGATGAATCTTCACTAAAAAGAAAGTTATAAAAATATTTAAAATAAGGATTTTTTTTAATATATTTTGGTTCACTCCTATCTACCGAAAAAAAACCAGTTCGATAGTATTTTATTGGTTTTTTCGATAAATCAAAAAAACACATTTTTGGCCAATATTTCAAAAGAGATAAATATGTATCATTGTCAAAAAAATTTTCGATAAAACACCAACCATTTTGAGATAAGTTGATTATATTGTTTTCAGAAAAATTTATTTTTATTGGTTTAAATTTTTTATCTGTAATATTTTCTCTTTCAAAATATCTAGCTGGATAATTTTTAATGTTAGAGATAGTTACAAAAATTGGGAAAAAAAATTGTAACAATCTTGCAATTAATTTTGAAAAAAATGAATTAGTATTAATTGGATAAATTCTTCCGATCGCATTTCTATAACTAAAAGTAAGTTGTTTTAAAGATAATTTTGTTGCCATAAATTTATTATAGAAATTTAATTAAAGAGCTCAATATTTTTTTGAAAAAAACTTGGGCTGATGATCATATCTTTTTTTGAACCATAAAAATCTTGGTAAATTTTCCAGAATTTATTTTGTTTCATAACTTCAAATTTTAAGTTTAAACATTTATTGTCTATCAATTTAATCATTTCTATTGTTGCTTCAAGGATTTCATCCTCTGTATTATCTACTAATTGATACTCATTTGGTATTTTGTCGACTGTATCAACATCAAAAAGTTTTTTTTCAAAAATTTCTTTATAGCCCAAATTTTTTTTTAAACTTTTTGAAAAAAGTTTCTTAAATAATATTATCGGTGTAAATGATTCATTTACATAGTGAAGATCTTTGAAAGGAGTAAAATTAATTAAGAGTCTCGGCACTCTCATTATTGTAGCTAACTCATTCAATCCGGTTGGGCCCGTGACCATAAATTTTGCCCTAGACGGGATATATATATCTAGAAAATCATTATTATAATCTGCAAATGTATAGTCAAATATTCTATTTGAATCAGTATTTAATTTTTTAATTTTTTCTTTTCCGATTCGGATTGCCTTGTAACCATTTGCAGCTACATATTTCATTGATTTAGCTTGTTGTCCAATATCTGAGTTTCTGAGAGATACAAAGTTTTCATTCTTATAAAAACTTGATCTAGCTCCAAATAATATTATTTTATCATCCTTGTATATATTATTTTTTTTTAAATATTTGTCACCAAGCTCAATTTCATCTTTTGAAAAAACTATAGATGGTTCATGTTTTTTTAATAATTTTTGATCTGTATAGAGTTTTTCAAAATTAATAATAAATTTTTTTTTTTGTGAATTGTAGACTACATCTACATAAATATGTTTATGAGTGAATTTAAACTTAGAAAAAAAAATCATAATTGGATGAAGAAGAAATCCAGGGAGAAATATTAACTGTTTTTTTCTCTTATCTAATAAGTATTTATTTGAAATTATTTTTTCATGATACCATAAAAATATTTCATTTTTTTTATATATACCTGCTCTCTTTTCGCATAAAAAAATTTCTGGTTCAAGAACTAAGCTACCAAATGATTTTGATTTCACACAACCTATTCTAATTTTTAAAACTGGATAGATGATTATCACTAATAAAATTAGAGGGGCATATAATATTATTTGTAGAGTAAAAATTAATTTTAAAAATATAATTTTCATAAAACTTATGATAAAAATTTTTTAATTTATTAAATCTTAATTAATACTTTTTTAAAGAAATATTTATAACTGTATTACCCCAAAATGATTTAAAGTATTTAAACTTATCATATTTATAAATTTTTTTTGGTTCTTTTAAATAAAATTTTAAAAAGGTTACAAGCTCTTTTAGTCCTTTTGAAATTAAATTATTTTTTTTTAACAAATTAAATATTTTGACCAAAGATCTTAAATTAAAAATAATTTTATTGACCTCAATTTTTTTAATTTTTTTATTATTTTTAAGTTTGGACATGATTAGGTCTATATTTCTAATATTATACGATATATTTCGAAATTCTTTTTTGCATTTTTTATGATTAAAAATTTCTTGATGATGAATAAAATTAATTTGGTTTTTAGCAAAATTTATTTTACTGTTTAAAGTAAATTTTCTTTTATCAAAATTTTTATACCATATATAATCAGTGTTAAAGTCTGGTGAAGTTTTCCAAAGCAGAATGTTGTGGCTAAATGCTAAATCAAGTATTTTAACGAGATCAAAGTTTTTTTTTAGAATTAGGTTATCATAATTCATTGGGGTGTCTTGAGCCCATTTTTCAATTAATCGTAAATTATTAATTTTTTTTTTATTGCTACCACAATTTTTTAATTTTTCATAATGAGAGTAAAAAAACTTACTTATAATCTTTGTTTGTTCTGAAAAATTTTTAGTATCATAATTAGTTAAAATAAGATGGGCAATAAGTCCTCTTAATTTCTCATTTAGTAAAGTAAAATTATCCCAATAATTAAAAACAAAAAAACCATTTTTTTTTAGTAGTGGAAAGAGTTTTTTAAGTATTTTTTCGGGAAATTCTAATGCACATAATGCATTTTCAATAATAATAAAATCAAATTTTTGATCCTTAATTTTAACTTCATAAATATCCTTATTTATTAAATTCACTCTTTTTTTATAATAAGATAAGTTTTTTTTAATTTGATTAATTGAACTTGGGTTATTATCCACAAGTTTTATTTTTTTTACCTTATTTTTTAATAAAAAAAATGCATTGTATCCAGTTCCTGGACAAAACTCTAAAACTTTTTTATTTTTAAAAGAATTTATATCTATGTGAACAGAATTGTAGAAATTATTTCTTTGCTGAAATATTTTTTTTAAGGAAGTGTCACTTAAATTAACTGTGGGAATTATTTTATTTTTTTTATAATAATCAATAAAGATTTTTTTTTTCATTTTAACTTATTTTTTGAGGTGAATTTTTAAGTCTTAACTTATTTTGATCTAAAATCTCTCCAATAAATACTTCTAGAGTTTGGTCTAATGTTTTAAGTTTTGTTTCTATTTCAAGAAGAATATTTTTTTCGCTCTGAAGTTTGCTAAAGTTTTTATCTACGTCTAAATTAATTTTAAAATTATTTTCTATTTTACTAATTAAGATACTTTTATCTGTTAACATTGAATATTTCTCTTTTATTTCAAATAATATCTTATTAATTTTATTAATTTTTTCCTTATATGATAAATTTTTCCAACTTTCTGAGATTTTGAAATAATTTCTATTTATATCAAAATTTATATTATTTTTGATTTTGTACTCACTAAAAACGTTTCTAATTATATTATTCAAAATATTAAAATACTCTCCTCCTTGTCTTGGGAGTATAATGCCTTTGCTCACTTTTGTTTTTTTTTGATTCCTAATTGTTTCCTCTAAATAGATTACTCCATGATCTGCAGCTTCCTGGATATTTTTATTAATTATTAATTCAAAAAAAGTATTTATTAGCTTTTCAATAATTGTATTAGCACTACTATCATGAAAAACATTAATTATAATATTTTTTTCGATTTCAAAATACAGTTTAATTCCATTAAATTTTGACAGATAAGTATTTTCATTTTTTGTAATTTTTTCTGAATAATGGCTTTTTGGATAAAAATTTTTTAAAGTATCTTGATAACTAAAAATCAAATTTTCATCATTTTTTTCTATTTTGGCTATCTTAGTGGTGTCAATTTTAAATTCTAATCTTTTATCTGAAACTTTTTTATTTTTTTTCTTAAAATCTAAATATCTAAGCTTGTCTAATTTAATTACATAATTTTCATTGTCCGTCTCTTTATTATAAACTGAGACATTATTTAATAATTCCTTAACATTTTTTAGAAAATTGTTTTCATTGTTAACATTATTTAAAGAAATTTTAAATTCATGGATTTTACTTTCCATTAATGCATCAATTAAATTTAAAAAACTTTGATAATTATTTGTGCCGGGAACCCAAAATTTTAAATAATCCTCATTTTTACCAAAGCCTCTCAGATTATCTAATAAACTATTGTCATAGTTTTTAATTAGATCTTTAAAATTAATTTTAAGCACTTATTGTTACAATAGATTTGAATTTATTTCCTCTTTGTCCAATCTAGGACTTAAGTCATGAATTGCCCTTCCAAATTCTAATTTAGGTATAACCTTTTGATTTTCATTTACAATGACATCACATACTATTGGTTTTTTTGATTTCAAAATGTAATCAATTTTTTTGTCTATTTCTTTATGATTATTAATTTTAATTGTTTCTATACCGTAAGCTTTGGCAATTTTTGTAATATTTGGGATTGCAAGTCCTGACTTCTCATCTACGCCAACCCTTCTTGAATTTAACCACATATCCTGAGTAAGTTTTATCAATCCATAACCTTTGTTATTTAAAACAAAAATTTTTACTGGAAATTTAAAATGTGAAATTGTTGCTAGTTCTTGAATATTCATTTGCATAGATCCATCTCCAATTGTACAAATTATATTTTTTGATTTATCTGCCAGATAAGCTCCAATAGTTGCTGGCATTGAATATCCCATAGGTGAGTGATTCAATGCTGTAAAAATTTTTTGTCCTTTGGGCTCGAAAGCTTGCATTGCCCATATCAGATTAGCGCTAGCATCCGGTATAATTACATCTTTTTTTCCTGTCTTATCTGAGAGTTTTTTCATAAAGACATAGGGATTGATTCTTTTTCGTTGAATATAATAGCTGCTTTTAGTGATTGGATATTTTTTTTTCCATACTTTAAAATTATGAATCCAAGCGTTATAATTTTTCTTTTTTAAATAAGGATTAATTTTTTTAAAAAAGTTTTTCAAATCAAGATTAACTTTTAAATCTATTTTTAAACCATTATTTTTTTTAAATTCATTTTGATCAATATCAACAACTATTTTTTTTGCTTTTGTCGCAAAACTTTTTATATTACTCCCAGTAATTTGAGTATTAAGTCTGCAACCTAGAGATATAAGTAAATCAGAATTTTGAACTGCAAAATTTCCAAATCTTGTTGCGGCAACACCAAAAGTTCCAGCATTTAAATTACTATCATGTTTGAATAAATCAATAGTTGCCCATGAGGGTGAAAAAGGAATTCCAGTTTTTTTTATAAAATTTTTTACTTCTTTATTTGTCTTTGATAAATTAATACCATGTCCTAATATTAGTAATGGTCTTTTTGCTTTATTTAATAGAGAGATAAATTTTTTCTCAAATTTCTGTATTTTTTGTTTTGCTTTTTTTGGCGGCTTAAAACTTTTTAATCTTTTTGGGTTGACTTCTGCCCTTTGTAGGTCATCTGGTAAATCCATTAAAACTGGACCAGGTCTGCCTTCTTTCGCATAATACAACATTTTTTCAAGTTCGTATCTAATTAAGTTTTTGTCTTTTAGTAGGACGGCATATTTTGTGATTGGTTTTACCAAATTTACAACTTCCATCTCTTGAAAACCAATTTGTCTTATATTTTTATTTTTTCTTAGTTGAGCTGTTACTACTGCACCAGAAAAATGAAAAGTTGGAATTGAGTCGAAAAATGAACATGCTATACCTTGCATTAAATTTATCATTCCTGGGCCACTAGTTGCAGCCGTTACACCAATTTTGCCCTCAAATCTTGAATACGCATCTGCTGCAATTGATGCTCCCTGCTCATTTTGTGAAGGTATGACTTTTATATCATTTCTTTTGCCAAGGCTGTCTAAGACGTGAATAATATTTCCACCTTGACCAACAAAAACACAATCAGTAATTTTTGATAAAAATTGCGCTATATAATCGGATAGTTTCATTTATATATTTTGAATATATCTAAATAAAGTTTATGTGGTCAGGTACATCGTCACTAGGTTGGATTAAGTCGCCTTTACCTTTAACAAAATTATCTAAAGTTTCGTTAACTTTATGCTGTAAACATAAACTCGCACACATTTTTTGAGCGTTGAATTTTGAGGATGACAAATAATTCATTACTTCCCAATATCTTTCTGACTTCCAAATATCTTTAAACCTAGTATCACAAATATTTCCTATATGAAATTTTTTGTATTTCTCATTAAATAAACCCCCACAAGGTGCTACCAACCCAGAACCAGATAGCTGGATCATGAATGGGGCTCCATAGCATCTTTGGTAAGATCTTTTATTATTTCCTTTGTCATCTATTTTAGACCATTTAATTACACACTTGTATGAATCATCAGAATATTTTTCTGCTTCTCTTAATAATGGATATAATTTTTCATAAGCGTCATAATCAACTCCTAAACCACCGTCCTCATTATCTGAACAATGTTTTATTATTGCATAATCTGGTCTTAATTGTTTTCCAAGTTTTGCTAAAGGAATAATTTGATCTGCATCTTCTGGCATCAAAACCATTTGCATTCCTATTGTTACTTTGAGATTATTTTTTTTTTTAATCTCAACCATATCTCTTATGTTTTGACATACTCTATCGTATGAACTTTCTTTAACTCCCATAATTTCTGAATATCTTTTTTTTTCTCCAGCAGAAAAATTTACTCTTAAATAAGTCAAGTAAGGCATTACATCCTCTAATCTATTTTTAGTTAAAACAAACGCATTAGTACCAACAGCCATTGACAAACCAAGTTCATGACCATATTTGCAAGCATCAGTAAAAACTGGTGAAATTGTACTTTCTCCATCCGAGACAAAGCTGATACCTTTTACTCCTATCTCTGCACAATCTTCTAGAAAGTCAAAAATTACTTTTTTGTTAATAATTTTTCTGTCGTTTTCTTGAAACATTGCATAACAAAAACCACAAGAGTAATTGCATGCTCTAGTGAGGGCCATATCGATAGTGATAGGTGCAATTCTCTCTCCTCTTTGCCAGGCATTTACCCTATCAAGGTGCCAATTTATTTTTGTTCCATCAAGTATTAATTCTTTATGTTCTTGCATGATAATTATTATTACTTATTATAATATATATAAAGTTAAACATATAAATAAAATATTTAATTATTTTTGTAAAAGTCATTAATTTTTTTACATATATTCATTATATGATTCTTATTTAAATTTTCATTAACTGGTAAAGTTAATATTTTTTTACTTTGGAGCTCAGTATTCTTAAAATCTCCTTTTTTGTAACCAAATTTTTTTGCGGCCGGCTGAAGATGGATTGGAACAGGATAATGAATTGCTGTTTGAATGCCTTTTTTTAATAAGTAATTTTTTAATCTATCTCTTTTAGAAACTTGTATTACAAAAGTATGATAAGTATTAAATTCATTTTTATTTTCAACTGGTAATTTAATGAATTTTTTATCTAAATGTTTATGATAAATCTTTGCATTTTTGCGTCTTAATTTAATTATTTTATTTAAATTTTTTAATTTATAATTTAGGAAAGCTGC
>MDSZ01157292.1_pt1 | contig 10416 bp, 8 predicted proteins | sample 811201 | NCBI WGS metagenome assembly MDSZ01 (sample SAMN05326647, study PRJNA326480) | marine metagenome | isolation source: seawater | place: Indian Ocean: North | collected 2010
AGAGAGAGATGAAGAAGGCTTTGGGAAAGACGATGCTCGTGTCGTCGGGCTATAGGCGGTTCGTTGTGTCGTTGCCACCAAGAACGACGACGACGACGAAAACTTCTCGATCGAAGATGATGATGTCGTCCATGATGGCATCATCGCAAACTGGAAGTCGTCAAAGCGAAGAAACGACTTTGATGATGCGACCAAATAAACTCGCGCACAAGCTCGCGTACCTCGTCCCGTCCGTGGTCTGCGCAACGTTAGGGTACTGGCAACTCCTGCGACGAGAGGAAAAAAGACAAAAAATCGCACACAGAACGAAAGCGTTTCTCGAGATGGATCCGTTACACGCAATCTCGGACGTGACCGAAACGACGGAGGAGTTTCGACGGGTCAAAGTGGAAGGCGTTTTAATAGAGTCGAAGTCGATCGAGATCGGACCGAAAGTGAGAACGCTGTCGGAAATATCGAACAACGAGAAAAGAGCAGGACACGAGGTCATAACGCCGATGAGAGAGAGAAGACCACAAAAGAGAAGTAGGAAGAAGAGGTTTTGGTGGTGGCCGTTTCATTCTGATGATGCGCGCGACGACGACGACGACGACGCGATTGTCGCGCTCGTGAACAGAGGTTTCGCCGAACGAGGATTCGAGGACGCCGCCGCCAAAAAAGGAGGCGGGTTGTGTTTGAAAACGATTGGAGTGGTGAGAAAAGGAGATAGAAAAGGGTACTTTACGCCGGAAAACGTGCCGGAGAAGAACGTTTGGCACTACGTAGACGTGAGAGGGATCGGGGAGCACTTAGGATTAGTCGTAGGGAAGAAGAGGCGTCAAAGCGAAGACCACCACCCCGAAGGAGGAGGTACGAAGGAGAATGCTTTCGTGCCGTACGTGCAACTGATCGCGCCAGTTGGTGCAGTCGCGTCGAGACAACAGCCCATTCCAGTCGATGAGGAAGAGATCATGACATTTGCCGTCCTTCCCGAGCAACACTTGCAGTATTCCGCGACGTGGTTTTCGCTGTCGGCCGTGACTTTAGGCATGGCGTGCGTCGCGATGCGAAAGAAAACGCCGCCGCCGCGACCACCAAAAAGAGTCGTCGCGCGGAACACCACCACGCTTTAGATTTTGTATTATACTAGTCTACTCGTCATATATATATATATATATATATAGTGTGTGTGTGTGCGTGTGTGTCGTCGATCAAAGCGCTCGTCGTCGTCTTCCATTCCCCTCTTTTTATGTGTCTCATTCTACTAAAGAAAAAAAGCATCCAATTCTTTCCCATCAAATTTCCTTCACAACAAAAGCAAATCCATCTTCTTCTTTACTCTCCTTAGTAAAAGACGACGACGGCGTATTAAACTGCTTTTGTTTCGAGTGGTATTCACACCACTTATTCTCTTTATAGTCATCATGTCTTCTGCGGGCACGGTAAAGTACAAGTTCAAGTCCCAAAAGTCCTACGACGTCGTCTCCTTCGACGGCGCGTACATCACCGTGCACGATTTGAAGCGCTTGATAGCGGAAAAGAAAGGTTTGGACAAAGAGGGCCAGGCGGAGTTGTTGCTCACGAACGCGTCGGACGGTCGAGATTACGACGAGGACGAAAACGCGCTGGTGTGGAAGAACGCGTCGGTGATCGTGCGGAGAGTGCCAAAAGCGATCGGGAAGACCATCGGGGACGACGACGCGTTGAAAGAAGAGAAGAAGCGGATCTACGTGAAACCGCCAGATGCGCAAACCTTAAACATGGCACAGCAAGCGGCGAATAGAAACAGGAGGAACATGCTCTCGGCGAAAAGAGAAAAACGAGAACGACTGAAGAAACTCGTCGCAGAAGGAGGAGGAGGCGGCGGAGAGGAAGGAGAGGAAAACGACGACGAAAAGGAAGAAGAGAGAGAAGCGGAAGAGAAGGAAATCAAGGATTTGATAGCCAACGAGACGAAGAACTGGGACGCGGAAAGACAAAACGCGAGAAACGCCAAGATTGTTTCGAAAGCAGCTGGGAATCAAACGGTGAGACAAGGGATCGCGACGAGAAATAACGCGGCTCCGGTGGTGTCACAAGGCGTGCAATTGGCGAAAGAAATGCAGGCGAATAAAATTATGCAACAGAGTTACGTGCGCGCCGACGGCGCGGGCGTGCCAGGGCCGGGGTACGTGTGCAAACGGTGCAATGTGCCCGGACATTGGATTCAAGATTGTCCGCAAGGTAAAGACGCAAACGTGGAAGTGGTGAGGATGAAAACGGCGTATGGGATTCCGCAGAATAGATTGGAAGGCAGCGATACAGGGGTCTTGGTTGGACCGACTGGGGAAAGCGTGGAGATGAAAGCAGACGAGACGGAATTCGACCGCATGATGGGATTTTTGACCGGGAAGGAAGAGGAAGAGGAAGAGAAGGTGTTGATGATTGGTGATAAACAGGAAGGGGAAGAACCTTCCACCGAAAAGGAACAACCGTCACCATCACCAGCAGCACCAGCAATTCCACCACCGATGGCGCCGCCGGGCGGACCTCCACCGGGCGGACCTCCGCAGGGCGGACCCCCGCCGTTACCAAAGGGACCTCCGCCGTCCACCGCGGAAACGAGAGAACAAAGAGACCAAAGACGCGCAGAGGAGAAAGCGGCAGCTAAAGAACGGTTCGTGAACATGACGCAGGAAGAGGTGATGAACATGAACCCGGTGGAGATGGAAAAGTTGATGGCGCTTATCGGTGACGAGAACGACGAGATGATGGGAGGAGGAGGAGGAGGAGGAGGTATGCCACCGTCAGGTATGCCACCGTCAGGTATGCCACCGCAGTATGCGCGGCCTGGTCAACATCGGGGACCGCCAGGAGGGGGGTTATCAGGAGGCTTTGGAAACACCGTAATCAAAACGGAACCGAAAATAGACATGACGCCAGAAGAGGAGGAAGAGGCGGACAGAATGTTAAAGACTGGCGATTTTAGCTCGGTAGAAGCGATGTTGAAAACCTTTGGTTGCACTCCAGAACAAATCGAACAGTTGATGAAGACGCAACCGACGTTTCCGAATCCATTTTATGGTGGCGGCGGCGGCGGTGGCGGTGGCGGCGGCTTAAAGCCATGTTACGCGTATGCCAAAGGCGAGTGTTTCCGGGGCGATCGGTGTCGATATTGGCACGACCCGGCCATCCCAAAACCGGACCGTTCGAAACAAATCGGCGAAGGTGGGCCGTGTTGGGCGTTTGCTCAGGGACGATGTTTCCGTGGCGACGCGTGCAGATATTCGCACGATCCAAACATTATACCGAAAGATTTAGAACATAATCCGCATAGAAACGCGGGCGCACAAAACGGGCCGCCGCCCTCGGCACCGCAGTTTGGGGACGGAAGAGGCCCTCCGTTTGGTGGTCGACCGCGCGAACGAGAAAACTCAAGAGATCGATTCGAAGACAATCAACAACTTCAACGAGAAGACTCGCGAGAAGGACGTCCGAGCTCGCGAGGCGCCAATCCACCAAAACGGGGCGACTCGCGTGATCGAGTTGCTCCGTTCGCATTCGGCACACAGCAACAACATCCCGATCAAAGAGGCCGCCGCGCGCCTCCCGGTCCTCCGCCGGGATCCAAACGCACTCGCGACGATTCGAGAGAACCGCCAATGAACGGAAACCGACCACCACCAAGTAGAAGCGATGGCGGTCGTTCAGCAGACGCGAAACGTTCGAGACGAAACGACGATAACGACGATAACGACGATGTAAAACAACAAGGAGGGTTCGTCGAGGGGTCTCGAAAAAGAGGTGGAAGAAGAGGTCGCGGCGCGCAACGAGGGAATCGTAGCAGTAACATCCGAAGTAGAATTACCCGATAATATCCATGCATCGCGCACGTGTAGTGCTACTCGTAGGTGTAGAAGTATACTAGCATCTGAGCAAAAAACGTTTCTTCCTTTTCCTCTCTTCTTCTTCTTAATAAAGAATACGAGACGTATCATGCCGTCTCTCTCTCTGGAATGCCTCATTTTCTTCCGCGTAAAGTGTGTGTCCTTTTACACATGGGTGCGTGTGCGTCTCGTCCTCCTTTTGTCGTCGTCGCGGACGCCGACCACCGTTCTGTCCTTCGCGACGAGACGCTTCTCGCGCCTCGTGGGACGCACTCGTACGATGGCTACGTCGATCCCGTGGACTTGGCGACGCAGATGAAATCGTTTCGCCGGCAAGTGCAACGAAAGTCCTTAGCGCCGTTTTGGCCTCCAATCGTGCGAGACGACGACGACTCTGACGACGACGACTCTGACGAGGAGGCGGGCGAGTCGTGCCCGATATGCGCGTGTCGCTACAAAAGCGTCAACGTGACCACGTGCTGCCAGTTTAAAATCTGCTCGGAGTGCCACGCGAGACACGTGAACAGCTTCGCGTTCGGGGAAAAAGGTGCTTTTGATGAGGCCAGAAGAAGACAAAACCGTTATAACAGAAACATCCGGATATTTACGAGGAGGAACGCCGATGCGACGACGACCACTAATACTACTACTACTGCGAGAACAGCGAGAAAGCGACGTCGGATGATGAAACCGACGTGCGTGTGCTGCAGAAAAGAAGGGTACACGGTGATGTACCTCGGCGTGCGAACGAAAAAAGAACGGGAGCGAGATGCGGAGGAGAAGAGACGGATCGACACGTCTTTGGCTCGAGCGAAACTCGGGATCGACGAGGAGACGAGACGAAGGCAATCTTTGTTTTCGTCGGCGGCGAGGGACGAAGGAAAAGAGGAGGAGCAGAGCACGGTAGTCGCGATACCAAAAGGTTGGGAGAAAGAGTACGAAATGGCGAGATTAGCGGAGGAAGGTGGGAGTCCGAGAGCGAGAGAGGATGCGGCGGCGTTCGAGGAAAGGAATTTTAGCAGAGGAGCTTTGAACGAGAGAAATAGTTCGTCTTTTATGTCGACGATGCCGAGTCATCAGAGGACTTCGTTCCTCCGAGGGAGAAGCGAAATGTTCGCGGAAATGTACGACGCGTTGTTTCACGAAGAAGGAAACACTCGGAGAAGTCGGAGATCGTTCGATCTAGGTTCGAGACGGAACCTGCCAGATTTTCGAAGGAATTCGGAAGACTTCTTTGAGAATGGCGCATTGCCACCATTGAATGAGAGCGGCGACGATACCGCGACGACTACGGCGGATAATAGCACGCAACACTCTCAACAACAACAACTACTACTACAACGACGACATTCGCGCCGTTTAGTGCAAGAATTTCGGAACATGGTGTTGGAAGAGCTCTACCTTTCTGAAGCTCTTTACAGAAGCATGCTCGACGTCCACGAAGATGGAGAACACGTTCAAAATCGAATCAACAGTCTTCGAGAAGGTGACGAAAACAATAGCGAAACCGAAGAAGCGTCCGATGCAGAAGAAGGAGAATATGACGAGAACAGAGTAGAAGTAGTAGCAGAAGAAGAAGAAGAAGAAGAAGAAGAAGGCGCGACGACGAGAGACGCTTCCTCAGACGACGACGACAACGACGACAACGACAAGTAATATACAGAACTACTGAATTTAGCAATTCGATGTGATCATCTAAATAAAAAATAGGCACTCTTAATAACATTCCGGGTGACTCGAGCTGCACGGTTCGCCGTTGCGCTGCCACCGCCACCACCGCCGCCGCTCGACTTCTTCGCACGTTTCGCAACTTTCTTCGCCGTTACCGGTTCTTCTTCCCTCTTCCCTTTACTCGTCGTTGTCGATGCGTTTTTTGAAGATGTTTTCTTCGTCTCAGTCACCCGCTTCTTTGCGTCTGCAATCGTATTCATCATTTTCTTCTGTTTCGTCGCTACGAACGCGGTCGTTCTCCCACCAACTTCGCAGAAACTAATCTTCTCTCCGTTCGCCATCTTTGCGTTTTGATTCTTTCCCCACCGGTTATGAAACAACCAATCGGAAGGAAACCGTCTCGAATCCGCGTTGTTCTCCACCGCCACATTCGTCACCTCAAACATCGCCTCTCTTAAATTCATCAATGCTTCTTCGTTCAAATCGCTCGCCTTCACTTCTGGATGAATCTTCGCGCGATACAACATCTCGTCCGCCATCCAGTTCCCAACCCCAGCGGCGACACTTTGATCCAACAAAACGCTCTTTATCGCCGCATTTCGTTTTCTAAACATCTTCTCAAACGTCTCCTTTGGGATGTCTTGTTCCAGGTACGGATCGAATCCGAGCGCCTTCACCGGCAACGACTTCGTCGGGCACTCCGTTCTCAGTTGCACGCGTCCGAACCGTCTTGGATCGGTATACGCCAGACACGTTTCGCCGTGGTTGAACTCGAGCACAAACTTCCAAAACTTCGGCGGCCAATTGCTCCCGTCCACCGTAAACTCGACAAACTCTGGCGGTTTGACGCCTTTCACGGAAAAGCTTCCGGTCATCCCGAGGTGGAACAGGACGAACGACGACGACGACGCGTGGGTGTTTCCTCCGTCGTCGTCGTCGTTTACGTCGTCGGAAAATTCCAGCCATCCGTGTTTGCCTTTCCGGTGCGCGTCGACGAGTCGTTTCGACCGCGCGGCGTTCGCGAAATCCGTTTCGGTGCAGTCTTTAAACAGTTTGGAATCCACCACACCGGTGACGTCCGATGGCACGTGGACTTTGGTCACGGTTTTATCTTTGCAGTGCGCGAGAATAAGTCGCCGGGCGCGCTCGACTTCCGGGAGTTCCGGCATGCTCCTCCCACGCGAAGCAGCAGCGGCGGCGTTTTTTCCCCAACGTCAAAAAAACAACGCGTAGTAGTAGTAGTAGTAGTAGTCGTTCAATGTGTTTTTGGTTGTTTCCGGATGATGATGATGCGTCAAGGACCCACTCGTGCTCGGCGTCTCTCACTCCTCGAGCGTTTGGTCGCAGTACGTCGTAGTGCACTTCTTCACCACCATCGCGCGACGACGACGACGTTGTTGCGAGAGAGAGAAAGAGAGAGAGAGAGAGAGAGAGAGAGAGACTTTTGTTTTTGAGTCGCGCTCGTCGTCGAAGAGTCGCAATGTGAAGGTGTGTGTACACTGACGTCAGCGCGGAGTCCTAAAAAAAACGTTTTAGGGTTTAGTGCGTCAGAGTTTAGTGTCTCGAGAATTCGTTGTGTGTCTTTTGGGGACTTTGGACCCAGAAAAACATATTTTTAACACACCATCTCTCTCTCTTTGTGGTCCTAAATTTCCCTCAAAGGTGGTTTTTGGTGCGTGTTGTTTTAAAAATAATATCCAAAAGAAGGAGAGAGAGAGACCTCAGAGGAGAGATCGGGTTGTAAAGGGCATCACCGCCCTCAAAATCACCCCAACTCTGAACACACACGCTCTCGAGAGAGAGAGAGAGAGAGAGAGAGAGAGAGAGAGAGTTGTTGTTGTTTTCGAGCGTCGTCGTTTTCATCCTTTGGACGACGACCGCTTTTGGTATTTCTCAAAGCGCTAAACGGGGCACGTGTGCCGCTTCGCATTTAAATTCTTTTTGGATAGAGAATTTAATTTAATCTCTCTTTCCAAAGGAAGACGAAGAAGAAGACAACAACAACAACAACGAACGGGAAGACCACCTGCGACGACTCGAGTCGAGCGGCGGCGGCGGCTGAATCGTCCATTCGTCTGTCCTCTCTCTCTCTCTCTCTCTCTCTCTTTCGTATATACGTCGCGAGGAGGAGGAGGAGGAGGAGGATGTCTTCGATGATGCTGAGAGCGGATCGGAGCGCGATGATGGGAACGACGACGACGACGACGACGGGTTTCAAAAATGGATCGTCGATCCAACGAACGCGAACGACGACGAAGCGCTGCTGCTTTTCGGTAGCGGCGAAGGCATCGAAGCGGCGATGCGAGTGATGGAATCTGGCAGAGTGTTTCGATATTGCGCGACGTCGGCGGAGACGAGCGAGGTTGCGAAAGCGGAGGACGAGTTCGCGGAGATGGTTGGACAAAAGTACGCCATCGGCGTCAACTCGTGTTCGAGCGCCATTTTTATCGCCATGTTAGCCACCGGAGTGGAGCAAGGGGATAAAGTTTTGACCAACGGATTTACATTTACGGCGTTGCCAAGTTGTATTTTAAGAATCGGGTGCGAACCGGTTTTGGTGGAGTGCACGGAGAACTTTACGATGGATTTAGACGATTTGGATAAGAAGGCGGGCGAATCCGGCGCGAAGGTTTTGTTGATGTCTCACATGCGAGGAAAGGTGTGCGATATGGATAGGGTGGTTCAAATTTGCGAGAAGCACGGAATGAAGTTGATCGAAGACTGCGCGCACGGGTGCGGGGTTAGATATAAAGGAAGGCAGTTGGGGTACCACGGGGTTGTTACGGCGTACTCGACTCAATCCGATAAGGTGATCAACTCCGGCGAAGGTGGATTTATTACCACGGACGACGACGATATCGCAGCCAGATGTTTGTACATGTCTGGATGTTACGAGCGAAGGTACAATAAGCACGCGCGCATGCCGCCGCAAGAGTTGTGCGAGAAGTACATGTTGACCATGCCAAACTTGTCCAGTCGCATGAACGAAGTCACCGCGGCGATGATGCGTCCATTAATCACCAACTTATACCCAGAACGTCTGCCGAGGTACATGGAACGTTGGGTATTAATTTCATCGGTCATCGATTCAATGTCGGGTGAGTACGTCAGCATCCCAACCAGTGGACCGAACGTGGAAGATGTCGGTGACCACTTGAACTTCACTTTGAAGAACTTTACGGAGGAAGAAAACGCCAAATTTCGAGAGATTACCACCGAACTCGGAGTGAATTTAGGCTGGTTCACCTCCTCTGTCAATGCCCGGTTTCATAAAAATTGGGAAAAGTACGGCACGCCAAAGTACGATTTACCGCAGACGGATAAAGTTTTGGAATTTTCGTACGACATGAAGATGCCGCCAGATTTCGAAACGGAAGATTTTCAGCACATTGGGCACGTAATGAGCTACGCGGTGAACAAAGCAAAAGGGTTATGTGTGTAAAAGTGAGAGATATTTAAAGAAGAAAGAGAAGTGTTGAAAAAACTTTTGCCTTCTCACGCGCAAAGGGAGACGAGAGAATATCCGTAATAATACTCTCTCGTTTCAAACATGTCTCCCATCCGCGCGTGGGGATTGTTTGTATTTTTAACAAAGAAAGAGAGGAAGAAAGAAAAACAAAAAAAAAGAGATACGAATGAATGTAGAATCAAAGAAGAGAACAGAACCAACCTCTCGTCGTGTACGATACGTGTGTGTGTTTGAAAGATTATGTGTTACCTTCGTAAAGAAGAGGTGAATTGTTTGTTGTATTAAAAGCAATAATATATTATTGACCTTATTATTGACCCCGACGGTGTCGAGAGCGCTCTAAACTTTCTTTTTGTAAAGTTGACTTTTTTAGGCGTTTTTTCTCTTCTTTTTTCGCTCAAATCCCGTTATAGAATTAATTTAAAACACAGGAGGAGACAAAGAAAGAACGCGGACGACGACGGATCGCGCGCTCCTGGGACGAGATGCGAACACCACCACCAACAACAACGCAATTGAGGCGGACGAGTGTGGTGGCGTCGACGTCGTCGCGGTCGACGCCTCGACCGACGAATGGTCTGTCACTACTAAAGAGAAAAGCGACACACACAATTGGATCCAAAAGCCGCCGGCAGAAGACTTTAAAGAGTTTTGGGAGACACGAGACGACTTTGACGCGTGCGTTTTTTGGACGCTTTATTAAAGACCCCGACCAAAACGCGAAGAGGAGGAAGACGCCAGACCCGCTGCGCGAGCTGAAAGGCGCGGTGAACGAGATCGAATCGAGAGAAGAATTAGATCGGTATCTAGAGGAAAACGGCGATGGGATGACGATTGTGAACATCGCGACGTCCTTTTGTGGGCCATGTAAATTGATGAAACCGACGTTCGATCTGTTCGCGCAGAACTATTCCGACGCGCTGTTTTTGTACGTGCTGAGCGATAAAAACGAGAAGACGAAGAAGTTATCGGACGAATTAAAAGTAGGGGAAGTGCCGGCGTTTAGGTTTTTTAGGAGCGGGGAACAGGTGTGGCAATACGCCGGAGCGAGCGAGAAAATATTGAGGATGACCATCATAGATAACCTGTTGGACGGGGAGAAGCGATAGAGTTAGAGAGATTGTACGCACACAGACAGACAGAGATCTGTCGTCGTTACGCACCACTATTTCGTCGTTTTGTTGTGTGTGTGTGTGTGTGTGTGTGTGTGTGTGTGTCATTACCAGTGCTGTACTATTACTATTACTATTACTATTACTATTACTATTACTATTACTATTACTATTACTATACCGTACGTATTTATAAAATCTAATAATAAAAGTGCTACGCGCTCACTAAAAAAGTCTATTGCGATGACGAAGAATGCGAAATGAATTGCATCATTCTCTCCGCGACTGTTTGCCACTTCGTGTCGAGCATTACGTCGTG
>MDSZ01003815.1_pt1 | contig 10415 bp, 1 predicted proteins | sample 811201 | NCBI WGS metagenome assembly MDSZ01 (sample SAMN05326647, study PRJNA326480) | marine metagenome | isolation source: seawater | place: Indian Ocean: North | collected 2010
GCAACACGTTTTTTGTCGCCTCTACGGGTTCGGACTCAACCACACTAACTGGTGGTGGAGATAACGGTAAACACCCTGATACACCGTTCCTCTCGCTTACAAAAGCGCTGAGTGTAGCGACATCTGGTGACCTGATCATCATGGCTTCTGGTACATACCAGGAAGCATTCCCGATGACGATCCCTGATGGGGTCCACATTAAAGGTTCTGACCTAAGAACCACTACCATCATCCCCACAGGTGGTACAAACAATAATAACTGCTTTATCCTTAATGGCGATGTCACGATTTCTGACGTCACTATCAAGGATATGTTTTATGATAGTGTGAACGATGAAGGCTATGCCTTCGTATGTGCTAACAACTGGAACTCGGAACGTTCCGCATATATCAATCGTATCACTGTCTTGAACAAGGGTAGCACTACAAGTGCTGCTGACCCTTATGGATTTGATGCTGGCGACGCTGGACGCGGTGCCAAGCTGGATGGTGCTCTTGCTTCTAGCTCTTCTATTGAAGCTGCCATCCTGTTCAATGAGTGTACATTCATTGTACCTAACTCCGTTGGTCTGTATCTGACTAACGGTATTCGTGTTGAATGGTTGAACTCCTTTGTATACTTCGCTAACGAAGGTATCAAGGGCGTACAGGGTGCTACTGGTGCCTTTGGTACAGGTAGATCCAGACTGAAACTGTCTGGCGTATCTGGTACCTTTGCTGCTGGAGAAGAGATCTACCAGCTTGAGGACCAGTTTAGATCTGGTACCTATGCTAGATCTGGTTCTACTGTCACTGTAACCAACAACAATCACGGTCTCGCACAGAATGACCGTGTATACGCAGACTTTATTTCTGGTGCTGCTACTGACGGATTCTTCCAAGTCACAGCAGTAACTACAAACACATTTACGTTTACCCATGGTTCCTCTGGTACTACCAGTGGTAACATCACCTATAAAAAGGCAGATGGTTATGGTTCCATCACATCAAATGATGGTACCTATATCTACCTTCAAGGTAAGGGTGAAGGTCAGTTTACTCAAACTGTTGAGGGCGGTAAGACTGCTGTTCCTGCTTTCGACGTACAGGTTGACAACAGTATCAAGAAGTTTGGCACAGGTTCTCTGTTGCTGGACGGTACTGGTGACCGTGTAAACTATGCTACCGAGTCCGACTTCGGTTTCGGTACTGCTAACTTCTGTGTTGAGTGGTGGTGCTACCCCACTTCTGTCACAGGAACTCAAGTTCTGATGGACTTCAGAACAGGGGCAAGTGATACTGCTCCTACAATCTATGCTTCTGGAACTCAACTCAGATTTGCTGAGGGCGGTACAGATCGTATCACTGGTGGGTCGCTCGCTCAGAACACCTGGCAGCACGTTGCGGTTGCTCGTAACGCTGGAACTACCAGACTGTTCTTGGATGGTGTTGTTGTTGGCACCTATACTGATAGCAATGACTATGGTTCTACAAAGCCTATTGTCATTGGTTGTGACTACAACAATGCTAACAACTATGCTGGTCACTTTGATGAGATCAGAGTAAGTAAGGGTACTGCTCGTTTCACGGGTGCCTTTAACGCTTCTCTTCTCAATGAGTATGGAACTGACATCTTTACAGTTCTGTTGCTCCACTTCAATGCCAATGATGGTGCCACAATCTTCATCGATTCTGGATCTGCCATCAAGGACATCCGTTCTAACGGTGGTGACTCTGCTACAGGTATTGCTCTGGTTGACTACAACCAGTTTGGTGCTGAACTGAGATCTATTGGTTCTGCTAACATCTACGGTAATAAGGGTGTTGTTGCTGATGGCAACGGTGTAAGACTCCTTCTTACTGCTCATAACTTCGCCTACATTGGCGCTGGTAAGGACTTTACTAACGACGCATCTCTTGCTGTACAGTCTAATGAGACTGTAGAAAGCAACGGCGGTCGCGTATTCTTCTCCTCTACTGACCAGAAGGGTGACTTCCGAGTTGGTGGTGTGTTCGTTGTTGACCAGGAAACTGGCAACGTTAACTTTAGTTCTACCTCTACATCCCAGGAAGCTGCCAGCTTAACGCTGTCTGATGCTACTGGTACTACTAATATTTTCCCTGCCTATGTTGAGACAGGCAACCTCCGTCTCTCAGGCAACACTATCTCCACTACAAGTGGTGATATTATCTTTGACCCTGCTGGCAACCAGGACTCCGTATTCAACGGTGAGGTAGTATTCGACGAGAATATCTACTTTGACACTGCCAAGACAGGTAACTTCCAGTCTACGATCCCTGGATCTATCGATGTAAAGATCGGTCCTACTCAACGTAGAGGTGGTTTCAACGCATATGGTCTCCAGTCAGACACTAACCTAACGATCACTTCCGAGGGTCTCGCTACCACAACTGTGGTTGCTGAAGGTAGTGGATATGCTGGTGGTACTTCTACTGTCAACGTAGATACTAATCCAGCAGTTGTTGCTTCTGCCACTGCTACTCTTGATCTTCAGAATGGTGCGATCAAGACAGTTACCATCACCAACGCTGGTGATAACTACGAAACTGCTCCTACACTGGATTTCAGTGCTCCACAGAACTCTACTGGTACGAACCCTGATGTTGTAGCAGTTCTGGAAACTCATGGTCCTATCATCAGAATCGCTGTAGATGATGGTGGTGCTGACTATGGTTCCGCTCCTACTCTGACCATTGATCCACCCCCTGACTTCTCCTTCGACACTGAAGCAGATATCGATGGTGGCGCAAATACAATCAGTATCTCTGGTCACCCCTTCCGCAACAACACTCAGGTTGTTTACTCAATCAACAGCGGTTCTGAGAACCCAGGTCTTTCTGACGGTACAACTTACTGGGTCAGAGACGTTGTAACAGACACAGCTGGTAATGGTGTATCGTTCAAACTTGCTGCTAGCAATGGCGGTGCTGCTATTAGTCTTACTGCTTCCGCTTCTGGTAGTGGAGAATCTCAGATTATTCGTGGTGTTCAGGCAACAGCAACCGCAACTCTCAACGCTGGTGCTATTGATTCCATCACTGTTACTAATGGTGGCACATACTACGAAGCAGCGGTAACACCAACCATTCAGCAGAGTGATACTGGTCAAACGACTGCTGCTACACTAACTCCATTCTTTGGTAGACCGATTGCTTCGGTTTCTATCAACTCTAGAGGTAGCGGATATAACGCTGCTCCTACAATCACAGTAACCAACGCACAGACAGATACTAATGGTTCTGGTGGTGCTGCCACTACAACTATTGGTTTCCCAGTTGGTTCTGTAACCATGAACAGCCAGGGTGCTGGTTATAACTTCGCCCCTACTGTCAAAGTTTCTGGTGGAGATCCAGTTTCCGATGCGTCGGTAACTCCAACTCTTGATAAGAAGACCGCTAGTATTAGTGGTTGTACTATTGATGGTCCTGGTGAGGGTTATGCCACTGCTCCCACTCTAACGTTCACTGGCGGTGCTGGTGGAGACGCTAGAGTCGAAGTTAACGTTCAGTCCATTGATGGTTCTGTTTCTAACGCTGGTTCTGGATATACTCCTGGTACCTATAACGGCGTAGACTTTACTTTCGTATCTGGTGGCACTGCTCCATCGGGTGCTGCTAACGCTACATTCACAGTTCCTGGTTGGATTGGTACTGTCACCAATGGTGGTAGCGCTTACCAGGATGGATCATACAGTGGTGTTGCTGCCTATAACATCCCTGCTGCTACTTACACAGTGGCAGTTGTTAGCAACCCTGGTACACCCCCTCCAGATAATGTGTATACCATCAATGGTGTTACACAACAAGCTATTACTCTTACTGAGGGTAACACCTACAGATTCGATCAATCTGATTCTACCAACTCTGGTCACCCACTGACTGCTGGTAGAGAAGATGGTGGTACTCTTTCTACAGATATCGTTGCTATTCAAGTTGGTACTCCTGGTACTGCTGGTGCTTTCACTGATATTATTGTTCGCCCTGGTACTGCTGGTGAGACCGCAGATTATATCTGTACTCAGCACGCCAACATGGGTGCTTCTTTCACCATCGTATCTGGTACTGCTGGTAACTATGGTGATGGTCTGACTCTTGACGTTACCGTCTCTGGCGGTGCTGTAACTGAAGCTGTTACTAACGGTCAAGGTCAGAACTATTTCGCTGGTGATACGGTTTCAGTTCTCGCTTCTGCTCTCGGTAACACTGGTAGTGGTTTTGTCTATACGCTGAATGCTCAAGACAATACTATTTCTTCTGTAACCAACATCTCTCTAACTGGTGGTCCTTACACAGTAGGTGACGTCCTTAGTGTTGATGTACAGAACGTTGGTGGTTCTGGTTCTGGATTTGAATTCACTGTTAGTAAGATTGGTTTCGTAAGAGATACTTCTCTTGTAGATGCTGGTTTTGCTTACACAGTTGGTCAAAGACTTATTCCTAGAGTTGATCCAGAAACTACTGGTGATGTTTTCCTTCTTGACGTTGCTAGTGTAGCTACACAAGAAGTCTGGGAACTGACTCACGACGGTGGTATTGTTAACTCTGGATTTAACGTTGCTGGTAGTAAAGTACCAAACGTTACTCAGGGTACTGTAACTATTGGTTCTGGCGCACCTAAGATTACTCTCGACGCTGAAGAGGGTGATATCACTGGTATGCGCGACCTTACGATTGAGCGTAATGCGATCATCAAAGGTAACCTGACTCTAGGTGATGATGCTACTGCTGACACCATCACTATCACTGCTGCTCAAACAGTAACTGGTGATACACAACAGACTGGTAACTTCACCATTGAGGGTGACATTACTCAAACTGTTGGTGATGTTGCGCTAACTAACGCAACCATCGGTCTTGCTGATGGTGCTGTCGCAACTCCTTCTCTCCACTTTGCTAACGCATCTGGGACTGGATTCTTCGCTCCCGCTAATGATGAAGTTAGTCTGAGCATCAATACATCCGAGAAGCTTGCTATCACTAGCATTCTTACAAAACTCGGTGGGGATTTCCAAGTTCTTCCTTCTGTAGGATCTAATAGTCCTACCCTGGCAGTTGATACTACTGCTGGCACTCTCCAAGTTTCTACCGCTGCTTCTGGTATTCAGATCAGTACCGCTGGTGTTATCTCTGGTGTTGGTACTGATGCTGACGTCAACATTCAACTTACTCCTAAGGGAGCTGGTGATGTAATCCTTAACGGTGCTGCGAATAGAAAATTCCGAATCAATGATGGTGTTGATGTATTCAGCATCGACATGGATCTGGGTGAAGTTGATCTTATCGGTCATCTTGACACTAACGACCGCCTGAGAATCAAGGACTCTGAGATTTCAAACATCTCTGGTGCTACTCTCAGTTTTGGTCAAATTGTAACAGTCGATACTTCTGGTACCGCTACTTCATTCACCGATGGTTCTTACACTGGTGTTGCCGTAGAAACCACATCTGGTATTGGTACTGGTGCTACTTTTGATGTTACCGTTGCTAGCGGTACCATCACTGCTATTACTGTCACTGCCTCATCTGCTGGTAGAGACTACAGAATTGGTGATACCATCGTTCTTGCTACAGCAACGATTGGTACAGATGCTGCTCAGACAATCACGATCACTGATGTACGTGGTACTGGTATTGATCTGACACCTCAGCCTAGAAGAAACGTTCGCATCAATGGTACAGGTTCTTTCATTGTTCCTGTCGGTACAACTAACGAGAGACCTTTCACTGAAGACCTCTATGTTGGTGGTATTAGATACAACACAACCACCTCTCAGTTTGAAGGATACAACGGAATTGACTTTGTATCTCTGGGTGGTGTTCGTGACGTTGACCAGGATACATACATTCTTACTGAGGTAACTCCTGGATCTGACGAAGATACCTTCGAGTTCTATAATGCTGGTATTAACAGTCTCAGCATTGATAAGGACAGATTTACTCTCAAGTCCACTAAGATTATGGACGTTGAGGGAACTCTCCTCCTCAATGGTACATTCGGTCAGGATACTTTAGACGTTCAGCGTAAGGGCGTCTCTCTGATGAAGGTCAGAGCAACCAAAGACGTAGAAGTCACTGGTGGTCTGTTCCTCAAGAACCAGTTGGTTGCTGGTGAAGTTGCCACATTCGATGATGGCACACTTGGCGCTTCTGCTGGAAGCTTCCTCGCTACTGCTGGCGCATACAACGCAAGTCAAACCTTTACTGCTACAGCAACTGTTTCTGAGTTTGCTGGTAGCGGACTTACTGTTGACATCGCCACTGACGCAGGCGGTAATATTACTTCCATCGCAATCAATGCTGCTGGTACAGTATATGAGATCGATGAAAAGATTACCGTTCCTGGTTCCCTTCTTGGTGGTGGGGCAAACACTGACGTAACTTTCTTCGTCAGAACGGTAAATAACGCGGACGTTGCTCACTCTAAACTTAGTGTTCTTCAGAGCGAGTTCCGTCTGAACATGAACCAGGACAAGCAGTTCTTGTCCTTTGATTCTACTCAAGCACAAGCTCAGTTCAAGGTTAATAGAAACTACTCTGTTGGTGGTGCTACTAACTATCTGACCGTGATGGATTCCACGGCAGACTTCGTTGAACTTGACGACTGTCGTGTTGAGGGTGGACAACTCACAACGTTTACATCTGGTGCTACCTTTACTCAGTTCGAGAAGAATGAGTATAAGGGTGCTAAGACTTTGATCACGATTGAAAGTGATGATGGCAAAGTACAAATGATGGAAGTTACCACAGTATGTGGTGCTTCTGGTACTGTCGCACACGCTACCATTACCAACTCGATTACTTCAGATAACGACCTGATGGACGCTGTTGTTAACGTTGCTTCTAACAGTGTTCAAATTCAAATGACCAAGAGCACTGATGCTACGAGTTCTACATCATTCACTGGTAGATTCACAACTACCAAGGTCAAAGTATAAATAACCAGAGGTAACCTCAAGTCATGGCTGTAAAAAATTTCTCATCTATTGGAGGTTTTGCTGTAGGTAAAAAGGAAGTTCTGAACCCTTCCTTTGAGCTGAAAAACATCGCGTCTATTCATATGACTAGCGATGATTTTACAGACGCTTCTTCTGATCTTTGGATCACAAAGCGTACTACAACCCCCACAGATACGCAGCTTCGTCTGAGCCTTGATGGTTCTACAAACATCGCTACTAACTCCCCTGACCTGGGGCACAATAGCGTTGCTTTTATTAAGGGTAAAGTATTCGGTCAAGAGACCACTAACAATACCTATATTCTTGCCTCATTGATTGAGGCAGTGGTGACTGTAGACACTAACGGAGTCCCCACGCTTCAAGCTCAATATGAGAACGTGATTCATGAGCATTTGCCTGGCACTGAAACCTGGTCTGTGACACCTGTTGCCTTCCAGATCGGCGGTAGTGCTTATTTTAGTTTTGATGTAGCTACGGTTACTACCGTGTCTACCGTGAAGTGGGTTGGCATCATTGAAGTAACTAAAGTCGCAACAGCATAATCGGAGTTCATTTAGATGACACTTAGGCAGAGTTCGTCACAACAACGTTTTGAAGCTACTGGTCGCGTACCTACTGGTCCTTGGACCAGTGCTACCTATGGTAGGGCGAACGGTATCGTCACGGTCACGTCTATCGCTCATAGACTGAATAATAATGAGAGACTTTACCTCCAGTTTGGTGAAGATAGTCTCCAACGTACGATCACTGCTGGCGAACATCTCATCACTGTAGTTGATGATGATACCTTTACTATTACTGGTACAGGTCAGAACTTCATTGAAGCTGCTACTCCTGTATCTTATAGAAAGGTAAGATCTCTCAGCATCAATGCTGCGGAGACCATGGAACTTACCGTTGGTACTGGTGCCAACGAAGATGATGCTGTCTTCATCAACAAAGGTCCTACTGGAAATATTCGTGTTGGTATTAACAACACCAACCCTGAGTTTGACCTCGACGTTGAAGGTCAGATCAGAACTACTCGATCCATCATTTCTGATACAGCACAAATCAGAAACCTGGATGTTACTAACGAGTTTGTGACCAAAGGTCTGGACTTCCGTGGTCCTAACCTGATTAACTTTGAGGAAACAGATCCTACTGCTGCCGACTTCGGTACGATCTATTATCCTACCGCTGACAACCCTCCACGTCAGACACAAAACAATAGAATTGCTACAACCAAGTTCGTATATGACGTTGCTACTGCCGATAACGGTGGTCGTGTATACGTATCTTCGGTTCCTGGTATCGGTGACGACAATAACGATGGTCGTTCCGCTGCTAAGCCTGTTCGTACTATTAAAAAGGCAGCACAGATTGCCTACTCCCTCCAGCAGGACACTGAAGTACCTGAGTACGTGTCCATCATCTGTTCTGGTGGTGACTATATTGAAGACAACCCGATCTCTCTGCCTTTCAACTGCTCACTGATCGGTGACAACCTTCGTCGTGTTATCCTGCGTCCTCTGAACCAGGATCGCCACATGATCAAGGCGTCTAACGAGACGTATGCTTCTGGCGTTGTATTCAGAGACCACCTTGACAACACTGGTACTCCTGACTGGACTTGGAAGTACGCTTACGTATTTGACGACAAACAGCGTCTCTACTACGAACCTGATATTGCTCCTTTCGAGTTCTCACCTGGTCTTGAGAACAAAGGTAGAAACATCTTTGCTATTACCTTCGAGAACCACACTGGTGATAACACCACACTTCTCGTAGGTTATGCTGTTGAGGGTGGTTCGTCCTCCTCTAGAGCAACCATTGAAGCAGTAACCTTTACTGGTCCTGCTGGTGCTCCATATTCTTCTGGTACAATCATCTGTCTGATGACAGACGATCAGGCAACGTTCCAGCTCGCTGAGAGACTGTACTACGCTGATACGTTTGCTAACATCGTCAAGACAGGTGCTTCTCCTTCTGACTCTCTTGACGTTGGTGACCGTGAATCTCAGAGACCTGAGACTGAGGTTATCAAGCACCAGAGATATCAGCACGTAATTAATTCTGAGACGGAGACTCTCCGCTTCGATGGTACTAATGTAACCACTGTTGTTGACAGTACCGCTAATACCATTACCATCCCTCTACACCGTCTGTACACGGGATGTAAGGTCCGCTACAATGTCAAAAACGAGGGCGGTGAGGCTGTACAAGGTCTGGTAGATAATACCGTATATTATGTACGTAAGGTTGATGACAATACAATCAAACTGTTTGATACAGCTGCTAATGCTCTAGACATTCAGGTTGAAACTGGTATTAGAGATCTTGGTGATGCTGGTGTTGGTGATGAACATACTCTGTTTACATCTAGAGTATTCATCGACGATGACCAGATCTATTTCCCTAAGCACGGTCTGTTCACTGGTAACGGTGTATACTATCGTGGTTCTAAGTCTGGTTCCATTGGTGGTCTTAATAGCAATGGTCTATACTTCATCTATAAGATAGATGATAACTTCTTCAAGCTGTCTGTTACTCAGGCAGATGCCACCAATAAGAACATTGCTGGTGAAGATGATCCTGTTACTATTGATCTGACTGGTCATGGTAAAGGTTATCAGCGCTTTGAGAAAGCTATCAATGTTATTGACATTCAGAACGTTACTTCTGAAGTCAGCACTCAGCAAACATATCTGGGTGTACAATTCAATGTAACTGGTGCCTCTAGAGTTATTGAAGGCATCAACTTTGTGGGTCATGACTATGAGGTTGGACAGGAAGTCCACATCTATGGTATGCCCTACAGCGCAATGGACTTCGGTTCCAGCGCAAGTGCTACCTACACACAATCTGGAGACACTCTCACTGTAACGGTCGCCAATACTGACCCGAGCAAGATGAATGTCATCTGGCCTAAGTTGACAACACTGGGTCCTGTAGATGGCAAAGGTGTCGGTATGAGATTCACCTTTGGTGATCAAAGCACTTCTCATCACGCTGCCAAGACATTCCACATTGCCCAGTTCCTCAATGGTACTCTGGCGCAAACACAATCTGACTTTAATACTGCCCTCCCCTCTGCTACTTCTACCCTGGGTGGTGGTGTTGCTCGTTATAACTCTTCTACAAACGAAATCTATTTCGTATTGAGAGGTGTTGACTCTGCTACTAGAAGTGGTTCTTCACAGGTCTTTGATAACCTTGGCGACTTCAATGGTCGTAAGTATATCACTCATCGTATTGAGCGTGCTGACGGTTACTCACTGAGCTTCATTGTTAGAGGTTCTTGCTCTAAACTCGGTACAGAATTCGATCCTTCTGGTGATCAGCAAGTTTGTTCTGCTACAAACTATGCTCTGATGTCCTTGAGGAACTCTCCTTATGCGTTTGAAAAGGTAGAGTTTGGCGCTAACATTCAAGAGTCTGCTAAGCAGAGAGATGCTGCTGAGACTATTAACAACAACC
>MDSZ01026500.1_pt1 | contig 10415 bp, 7 predicted proteins | sample 811201 | NCBI WGS metagenome assembly MDSZ01 (sample SAMN05326647, study PRJNA326480) | marine metagenome | isolation source: seawater | place: Indian Ocean: North | collected 2010
AATGAAGAAGCAAATCCGTGAGATAGGTGCATTGCTAAAAAAACAAAGGAAATACAGTATATAACTACTTTTATAGGATCTTTGAATTTTTGGACTAGTTCATGATAATATCTTCCAGAATCTTCTGGCTTAAAATCAACATACTTGTATTTCATTTCAGGAATCCAAAAGTCATAGAAATGTAAAAAGAGAAACGATAAAATAACTGCACCTGATAGGAGCATATTTCTGGAAATCCAAGAAGAATTTTTATTTCCCTTAAAAACAACATATTTTACACTCCTTGCTGCTCTGTTTTGATATTCAAGAATAAAACCCATTATGAAATGAAACAGAACTCCAATAATCAATATAGGCTGTGCTATAAATTGAACTACAAAGTTATTTCCCATGAAATGAGAAAACATGTTAAAAATATCGGGACTAAATACTGAAGTTATATTTATAATGAAATGTTGTGTGAGAAATATTATCAAAAATAAGCCTGAAAGGGCCATGGCAACCTTTCGCATTACTGACGATTGTAACTTATAACTCAAAACTGAAGCTTTTAACGTGTTACAAATTTAAGCCATGAAGTGTTACTTTACAATAATAAGTTGATATTTTATTTAATTTGGAACGATTCTGAATAATCCCCGAGAGCCAGGGTGTATTTTCCTTTAGTAAAATAATACTTTCCATTATCAGACTTCTTGAAATCAGGTTTATTTTTGCTTTTCCTCAAAGCTTTTAATCCACTTTCTTCATAACTCATTGGAAGTGAAACGTATTGAAACCCTTTTTTTAATTGAATATCTTTTTGAATTATTTTAAATTTTTCTTGACTCAAAACGAGTTCAACACTTTGTTTCTTGTCTGAAAAAACAATAACCTCAATATTCTTTTCAAAATATTCTTTATCCCAATTATATCTTTTGGTTCCACAAGAAGAACATTTAGAAATATCATTAACATTAAAATAAATCTCATTTTTAGAACTTAAATCATTTTGTAAAAGATCATAAATCGGTTCAAGATTGGTTTTATAAATTGAGCGTCCATGTGTTCCCAAAAGCAAATCATCCATTTTTGATTGGATTACTAAATCGTGTACTGCAACTTTATTTAATCCATTGACAAAAGGGTGCCAGTTTTTTCCCTTGTCAATTGAAATGTATGCCCCATTGTCTGTTCCTGCGTAGAGAATATTCTCATGTTTAGGATCATCTTTAATAACATTAACTGGGCTGTTGGGAAGTCTCTGCGATATTGATGTCCAATTTTTACCGTCATCATCACTCACAAAAACATAACTTTGAAAATCATCAAATCTGTAACCATTCAGTGATACGTAGACTCTACTTTCCTCGTGCTGAGAAAATGTCACTCTACTAATCCACAAATTATTAGGCAGCCCTTTTGAAATATTTTTCCATGAATTACCTGAATCGTTAGTTATATGAACCAATCCATCGTCAGATCCAGTCACAATTTTTCCAAACTTAAACTTTGATTCATCAATACTTGTGATGGTACCATAAGGAACATTACCTTTTTTTATACCACGAGTTAGATCTTTTGACTTTAAACTCCAATTATTGCCCCGATCAAGTGATGTGTGTAATTTGTTACTTCCTAGGTATAATATGTCTTGATTGTGATGGGATAGTAATATTGGTGTCATCCAATTGAACCTTAATTTATCTTCCCCTAAATCGTGTTTTGGCTTAATATATTTTCTCTCTCCAGAGTCATTGTCAATTCTAAAATACGTTCCAAATTGGTAACCTGTATATATTAAATTTGGATTTCTTTTATCAATTTGAATTTGCATGCCATCACCGCCCATTATTTCAGTCCAATTATTGTGACCTGTAGAATGCCAACGAAGGCTTTCTTTCGAGTTGTTTTTTGCCATCCAAACTCCATTATCCTGAAGTCCACCGTATACATTGTATGGGTCTTGATAATCAACATTAATTGCATAGAATTGACCAACACTAGGCTGATTCAATTTGATCCAATTTTCGCCATTATCATAACTGATATTAACACCTCCATCATTTCCATTGACTAAGTGATTGGGGTTTTTAGGGTTAATCCACAAATCATGGTGATCCACGTGGACATTTTCGTAATCAATAGATTCATATGTAACTCCACCGTCAGTAGACTTTATAAATGGTACACCATATATATAAATATGATCTTTATTTACAGGTGAAACATGAATTCTGCCAAAATAATAACCATAAGTATTATAAAGATAATCTAGATAATATGAATTCTTTTTTGTCCAAGTTACACCCCCATCATCACTTCTATAAACTTCGGCCCCAACTATGGGAGTTTCAAACATAACAGTATTTGCATCTTCTAAATATAATTTCAAGTCAATCGGTAAAATTGTTCCAGAACTGACTAAATCTTTAACTTTGTTTGCATCATACTTTTCTGGGAAACCGTTCCGTCTCAAAAAACCATTTAATTCCTTTTTATCAATATTATTAAAATCTTCTTTGCTTATAGATTCAAAATAATTTTTGTCAATTCCCACATTTTTTTTCTTCTCTTTTATGGGTCTTCTAAATTGGTTATCCACAATCGCATAAATAGTTTTTTCATCATATACAGCAACTCCAATTCTTCCAACACCCTCACCAAACAAAAAACCACTTTCTTGATTTGAAACTAACTCCCATGTGTCTCCTGCATCTGTAGACTTATAAATTCCTGATTTTTCGCCATTTCCTTTGAAATCCCATGCTTTTCTTTCGCGTTCCCAAGAACTAGCAAACTGAACATTAAAATTATTTTTATCCACATCTAAATCAATTATTCCAGTATCACCATCGATGAATAATGTGTTAGACCAAGATTTACCACCATCTTTTGTTTTAAAAATACCTCTTTGTGAATTCTTTGAATAAAGATGACCAATTACTCCCACAATAATTTCATCAGGATTGTTTGGGTTGATTTTGACTTTGCCGATGTGATGAGAATCTTTTAAACCAATGTTTTCCCAACTTTTTCCATTATCATTTGATTTTAGAATGCCAATTCCTGAATAAGATGATCTGGAGGAATTATTTTCACCCGTACCCACGACTATTAAATTACTTTTCCAATCGACATCAAAATCTCCGACATTTTGGGTATTGGCATTGTCCATCACAGGATCAAATGTATTTCCATTATTCTTTGTGTACCATAACCCACCTGAGGCATATGCAACATAAAATTCATTAGGATTATCGGGGTTAACTTCAATATCACTAACTCTTCCACTCATAATACTAGGGCCTATATTTTCAAATTTCAGTTCTCCAACAATCGAATTTTTTATTAAATCATTTTGGAAAACAATAGCATCTTGCACCATTTTCGCTGAGGATGGTGTTTGAGCATTAACTGAAATTGAAAAAATTATCGAAAATAAAAGTAGGTTTAGGTTTTTCATATCAAAAGTTTAACATTTCTAATTTTATATAAAATTATTTAAATATACTATTTTTGAGTATTAAATATTTATATGAGATACGATCCAATAGATAATTCACTTTTCAAAAACAACAGAACGAAATTTTTGAAAAAAATGGATCCCAATAGTATAGCTTTTTTTAACTCAAATGATAACTATCCTGTCAGCGCTGATACAACCCTGCCTTTTGAGCAGCACAGAGATCTTTTTTATATGACAGGTGTAAATCAAGAAAAAAGTATTTTGATTTTAAAAACCAACGGTCCAAACGAATCTGAAAACGAGTTTCTTTTTATAACGAAACCAAATAAAACCATGATACACTGGGAGGGTGAGAAACTTAACCCCAAATCAGCTTTTCATGTTTCAGGAATAAAGGATGTTTTTTGGCTTAATGATTTGAATAAAAAGATTGATGAGTTGATGAATTCAGTTGAAAATATTTATATAAATAATAATGAACATTACCGAGCAAATGTTGAAACGGAAACTAGAGAGGAAAGGTTCAATAAATGGATTCAAAAAAAATATTTCAAAAAAAATATAAAGAAAAGCAATCCTATCTTGCAGAGACTTAGAGCGGTAAAAGAACCTGCTGAAATTGATCTGATTAAAAAAGCATGCTCAATAACTGAAAAGGGGTTTAGAAGAGTCTTAGAATTTGTTAAACCTGGTGTTTGGGAGTATGAAATAGAAGCTGAATTTTCACATGAATTCATAAAAAACAGATCCAAAAAATTTGCATATTCTCCCATCATCGCATCAGGTCTCAATTCAACAATTTTACACTACATAAATAATAACAAACAATGCAGAAAAAATGAACTTGTTCTAATGGATGTCGGGGCTGAATATGCAAACTATTCTAGTGATATGACAAGAACAATTCCGGTTTCTGGTAAGTTTGATAAACGACAAAAAGCAGTTTATAAATCTGTTTTACATGTAAAAAATGAAGCCACAAAATTACTTAGACCGGGTATCATGTGGAAAGACCATCACATTGAGGTTGGAAAAATAATGACATCTGAGTTGCTCAAATTAAAACTGTTGGATAAAGCTGATATTCAAAATGAAACAAAAAAAAATCCAGCTTTTAAAAAGTATTTCACACATGGAACGTCTCACCATCTTGGACTAGACACCCACGATTATGGTGATATTTTACATCCAGTTGAAAAAAATAATGTGTTCACAGTTGAGCCTGGTATTTATATTCCTGAAGAAGGGTTTGGTATACGTTTAGAAGACGACGTCGTTGTAATGGAAAGTGGTGACCCTATCAATTTAATGAAAAATATTCCAATTGAAATTGATGAAATTGAATATCTCATGAATCTAAAATGACTTCCATCCTTGAGATTTGATTGGAATTTTTTGATTAGAGTTAGTGACCAAGTTTGTCCCATTTTTCTTGTCCGTTACATGACCAATAATAGTCAAATCCATGTTGTTTTTAATTTTTTCATAACTCGATTGGTCAATTGTAAACAGTAGCTCATAATCTTCTCCACCGCTAAGTGCAATGGTTATAGGGTTTAAGTTAAATTCATCACAGACTGAAATCGTCTCATCCCCAACTGGGATTTTATTCTCATAGACATCCATTCCAACTTTTGATTTTTCTGAAATGTGTAATAACTCTGAGGACAACCCATCGCTTATGTCAATCATTGATGTAGGGATGATTTTTGAATTTGATAAAAAATCAATTATATCTTTTCTGGCCTCGGGTTTTAATTGCCTTTGAACAACATATTTATAACTTGATAAGTCAGGTTGATTATTAGGATTCACTTTAAAGACCTCTTTTTCTCTCTCAAGTATTTTTAGTCCAATAAAAGCACCTCCCAAATCACCACTAACAACTATTAAATCATTGATCTTAGCACCAACTCTTTTAACAATTGAATTTGATTCATTCGAACCAATCGCGGTAACACTAATTATTAAACCTTTATTAGAGCTTGTTGTATCACCACCAACAAAATCTAAACCATAGTTTTTACAGGCGGCATTAATACCAAGATAAAGTTCCTCGATAGCTTCCAAACTAAACCTGTTAGAAACACCAAGGTTAACCAAAATTTGGGAACACTTTGAATTCATTGAGCAGATATCTGATACATTTGAAACAACAGCTTTATAACCAAGGTGTTTTAAAGGCATATAAGATAAATCAAAATGAACACCTTCTACAAGCATATCACTTGAAACCAAAACTTTGTCTTTGTCAAAATTTAATATGGCTGAATCGTCTCCAATACCTAAAAGTGTTGAATTATTACTAATCTTGATATCTTTTGACAATCTATTGATTAATTCAAATTCACCAATATCAGAAAGTTTAGTTCGTTGTTTATTATTTTTTTGACTATTCAATTTTTGTTTTAAAGATAGTTTAAATGAAATTATTTGATCTTAAGAATCCAATTTAGGATGATTCTAAAATAGTCTTTTTATGAGGTAAATATGGGTAAAAAATTACAAATAAGTTATATTTGCATGGTATTTGATTTTCCAGGGTATGATTAAAGTTACAGAACAAGCAAAACAAGAAGTCAGTAAACTGATGGTTGCGGATGGTTATGATTCCAAAACTGATTTTATACGGGTTGGGGTTAAAAGCGGAGGATGTTCTGGCTTGTCATATGATCTAAAATTCGATAAGAAAGCAAATCAAACGGACAAAGTTTTCCAAGATAATGGAATAAAAATTATCGTTGATGATAAAAGCTTTCTATATTTAATAGGAACAACCCTAGAATTCTCTGGAGGATTAAACGGTAAAGGTTTTGTATTCAACAACCCTAATGCAAACAGAACTTGCGGTTGTGGTGAAAGCTTTTCATTATAATTTTAAGAAAATGGCATATACTGAAGATGACTTAAAAAAAGAATTAGAAACCAAGGAATACGAGTACGGTTTTGTAACCAAAATTGACTCAGATACTATCAAAAAAGGTCTAAATGAAGATGTAATCCGAGAAATATCTCGAAGAAAAGAAGAGCCTCAATGGATGACAAACTGGAGGCTTGATGCATTCCAGGCATGGAAAAAAATGTCTGAACCAAACTGGTCTAATGTAAAATACAAAAAACCTGATTTTCAGGATATTTCATATTATTCTGCTCCAAAATCTAAAGACAAATACGAAAGTTTAGATGAAGTTGATCCTGAACTTTTAAAGACCTTTGATAAACTTGGAATTTCTTTAGAAGAACAAAAAAAGTTAGCAGGAGTTGCCGTCGATGTAGTTGTTGACTCTGTTTCTGTTGCCACCACATTCAGAGATACATTAGCTGAAAAAGGCATAATTTTTTGTTCAATCTCCGAGGCAATCAAAAAACATCCAGAGCTAGTGAAAAAATACATTGGTAAGGTTATTCCTCAAAAAGATAATTTTTACAGTGCTTTAAATTCTGCTGTTTTTTCTGACGGCTCTTTCTGTTACATTCCAAAAGGTGTTCGATGTCCAATGGAATTGTCCACCTATTTTCGAATAAATCAAGCGGGAACAGGACAGTTTGAAAGAACGCTTGTAATCGCTGATGAGGGTAGTTATGTAAGTTATTTAGAGGGCTGCACTGCTCCTTCAAGAGATGAGAATCAATTACATGCCGCAGTAGTTGAGCTTATTGCCCTGGATAATGCAGAAATAAAATATTCAACAGTGCAAAATTGGTTTCCAGGAAACAAAAACGGTAAAGGAGGTGTATTTAATTTCGTAACAAAAAGAGGCCTTTGTCATACAAATTCCAAAATATCTTGGACCCAGGTTGAAACTGGCTCAGCGGTGACATGGAAATACCCGTCATGTATTCTTAAAGGTGACAATAGCATTGGTGAATTTTACAGTATCGCAGTAACAAACAATTTCCAACAGGCAGATACTGGCACAAAAATGATTCACCTTGGCAAAAACACAAAAAGCACAATTATATCAAAAGGTATTTCAGCTGGAAAGTCACAAAATAGCTACAGGGGATTGGTTCATGTGAGTCCAAATGCAAAAAATGCGCGAAATTTTTCCCAATGTGATTCACTATTAATGGGTAATAAATGTGGAGCTCACACATTTCCGTACATTGAAGCAAAAAATAAATCCGCAATGATAGAGCATGAGGCCTCAACCAGTAAAATTGGAGAAGATCAAATTTTTTACTGTAACCAAAGAGGAATTGATACTGAAAAAGCAATCGCTTTAATTGTCAATGGGTTTAGTAAGGAGGTTTTAAATAAACTTCCAATGGAATTTGCTGTAGAAGCCCAAAAACTTCTCGAAATATCTCTCGAGGGCTCTGTAGGTTAACTTAAATTTTTAAATTATGTTAAGTATAGATAATTTATATGTTGGTGTTGATGGAAAATCAATTTTAAATGGGATAAATCTTGATGTTAAATCAGGAGAAGTACATGCTATAATGGGTCCTAATGGTTCTGGAAAAAGTACCTTATCGTCTGCTATTGCTGGTAATGAAAGCTATGAAGTTATAAAAGGTAATATTTTGTTCAGAGGAGAAAACATTGTAGACATGGCTCCCGAGGAAAGGGCTCATAAGGGTATATTTATGTCATTTCAATATCCCGTCGAGATTCCTGGCATAACAGTTACCAACTTCATTAAAACATCGATAAACTCCAACCTAAGGGCAAGAGGTGAAGAAGAAATGCCAGCGAATCTGATGCTGAAAAAAATTAGAGAAAAAGCTGAACTTTTAGAGATTGATTCAAAATTTTTATCAAGATCACTCAACGAAGGTTTTTCTGGCGGTGAAAAAAAGAGAAATGAAATTTTTCAAATGGCAATGTTAGAACCCAGTTTATCAATTTTAGATGAAACTGATTCGGGGTTAGATATTGACGCTCTCAAAATAGTAGCAAATGGAGTTAACAAACTTCGCAATAAGGATAATGCTGTTGTTGTAATTACTCATTACCAAAGGCTTTTGGAGTACATTATTCCAGACTTTGTTCATGTTTTACATGAAGGTAAAATTGTCAAATCTGGGACTAAAGATCTTGCACACGAGCTAGAAGAAAAAGGATACGATTGGATTAAATAAAGTTATGGCCCTTTCAGAAAAACTAATATCATCTTTTTTAGCTTTCGAGCTCGACATGGACATTAATTCGCCTTATCATGGTATCAGAACTGATGCCATAAAAAGATTTGAAAAACTAGGCTTTCCCAACAGGAAATTAGAAGCTTGGAAATATACTTCTCTTAATGAGATAATCAAAGAGGATTACACCGTGTTTGCAAAGGAGAAGAGTGCGATAACTTTTGAAAGTGTAAAAGATTATTTCATTGACAACATTGAATCATATAAAATTATTTTTGTTGATGGATATTTTGATCAGTTTTTATCTCAAACCAGTCATGACGGTTTTGACATATGTATAATGTCTGCGGCATTTGGAAAACCAAAATATTCAAAAATAGTTGAAAAGTATTTTAACAAGTTGGCTGACTCCGATGATTCCATGTCATCACTCAACACAGCTTTTTCAAAAGAAGGTGTTTACATACATGTTCCAAGAAATATTGTTGTAGACAAACCTGTTGAAATAATTCATTTTGCTACGGGAAACGAAGCGGCCTTAATGCTTCAACCAAGAAATTTGGTGGTTATTGAAGAAAGCTCGGAAATCGAAATTATAGAAAGTCATTATAGCCTCACTGTCAACCCAATACTTACTAATTCTGTCACCGAAATTTTTGCTGAAAAAAATTCAAAAATTGATTACTACAAACTGCAAAATGATGTCATCAGCTCTAGTTTAATTGACAATACATTCATAAGCCAAAAAAGAAATAGCGATGTGAAGGTTCACACTTTTTCTTTTGGTGGAAAAATCACTAGAAATAACCTTAACTTTTTTCAAAAAAATCAGTCAATAAATTCTACAATGAAAGGTCTAACTATAATAGATTTCAATCAACTTGTAGATCATCACACACTTGTTCATCACGAAAATCCAAACTGCGAAAGTCACCAAGACTATAAAGGTATTTTTTCTGGAAAGTCTACAGGCGTATTTAATGGAAAAATCATTGTAGATAAAATAGCTCAAAAAACCAATGCATTTCAACAAAACAACAACATACTGCTTGAAGAAAAATCTACTGTTAACTCCAAACCTCAATTGGAAATTTTTGCCGATGACGTAAAATGTTCTCACGGATGCACAATTGGTCAACTTGATCAAGATGCGCTATTTTATCTAAGAACGAGAGGAATACCCAAAAAAGAAGCTGAGGCATTACTAACTTATGCTTTTGCAAATAACATTTTGGAAAGCGTAGAAATTCCCGAGCTTAAAACCAAAATCAAAAAAATTATAGCCAAAAAATTAGGTTTAAATCTTGGCTTCAATCTTTAATTATGGGTTTTAATGTAAAAAAAATAAGATCCGATTTTCCGATTTTGGGCAGAAAAGTTAATGGAAAAGATTTTATTTACTTTGACAATGCGGCAACCTCTCAAAAACCAAACATCGTTATAAACTCAATTTCTAATTACTACAGGAATTACAATTCAAACATACATCGTGGAGTTCATTCTGTTAGTCAAGAAGCTACAGAAGCATACGAATCAGCAAGGTTAAAAATCCAAAAACATTTCAATGTAAAAAAACCCTCTGAAATTATTTTTACATCTGGTACTACTCATTCAATCAATCTTGTTGCAAATGGATTCAGAGAAATCCTAAGTGAAAAAGATGAGATTATTATTTCTGGACTTGAACATCACTCTAACATTGTTCCTTGGCAAATGATGGCTGAAAAAAACAAGGCAAAAATTAAGGTGATTCCAATTAAAGACAATGGAGAGCTTGATATGAAGACTTTCAATAAACTATTGAATCAAAATACAAAACTTGTATTTGTTAATCATGTATCAAATGCTCTAGGAACAATCAATCCAATTAAATATATTATTG